>Ga0224733_1106_pt1 | contig 15120 bp, 17 predicted proteins | sample IA12soil_GW_FP2_FD_161642 | JGI IMG/M metagenome (GOLD analysis project Ga0224733, IMG submission 161642) | Enriched cells from agricultural soil in Iowa, United States - IA12soil_GW_FP2(-) | ecosystem: Environmental > Terrestrial > Soil > Agricultural land | place: USA: Iowa | collected 2017-05-08
GACTGATGTTCAGCAGTGAGAAATTCAACAATTCCTTTATGAGCATGATCTTCAACAACTGGATCGTCGTCATTATCGGACTTGTCATTACGTTCGGATCGATGCTGCTTCGTTCGCTGTTTGACGATCATGGCTGGCATATCGAACCGGAAGAACTGGAAGAAGAGGGGGTTAAAGCATGACATCGGCACACGCAGAATCGGTAAACGGCTCATTGCCGCATGAACCGGAGAAGGCAACCCTGGAAGGCCGGAACAAAGTGCTTGGCTTCTGGCTCTTCCTTGGCGGAGAGTCCGTGCTCTTCGGTACCCACGTTCCTGGCGCTTCGCAACAAGACCAATGACGGCCCGACAGCCCATGAGCTCTTCTCGCTGGGAACGACGGCTGCAGCCACGTTGATCCTGCTTGTCAGCAGTTTGACGAGTGTATTCGCCGTACAGGCGATGCACCGTCATAAAGCAGCTGCACTGAGATTGTGGTTGATCATTACGGTTATTCTGGGCCTTGGCTTCCTTGGCCTCGAGGTTTACGAGTTCCACGAGTATGTCACCGCCGAGAAATTCGGCATGACGACAAGTGCTTTCAGTTCGGCGTTCTACACGCTGGTCGGTTTCCACGGAGCTCACGTTGCATTCGGTGTATGCTGGATCGGTATTCTGATCGGACAGCTGTACAAAAAGGGGTTAACGGTCGTAACAGCTCCGAAGGTTTACGTGTCGGCCATGTACTGGCACTTTATCGACGTCGTATGGGTCTTCATCTTCTCGGTCGTTTACCTGCTTGGAAAGGTGGGCTAAGATTATGACTACGGTTGAACAGCATCAAGATGATACGGTAAAACACGGTCATCGTCATGAAGGACCGCAAAAGCATGTCATCGTATTTATTTTCTCCATTATCCTGACCGCCATCGCTTTTGCTTCGGTTATGGCTGGCGGGGTGAACGTCGCCTTCACGGTTATACTTCTCGTCGTGATGGCGGTGCTGCAGGCACTGGTTCAGTTGGGATACTGGATGCACTTGAAGGATAAAGGACATTTGATGCCGATTATCTTCATGTGCGGTGGCGCCTTTGTCGCATTTACTGCGATCGTCACAGCATTGTATTGGGTTTGGTGGTAAAATAAAAAGAGGCGGGCCAGTTGCCCCCTCTTTTTTTAAATGGCATCAAGGTGTCACAATATCGACAGAAATTCCGCCCGGCGGGAGGAGGTTTTCATATGCTGGGGTTAGAATATTTTAGCTTTGCCGCCTTGTTCAGTCCGTTGTTTCTGGCGTTTATGCTGCTGGTAACGGCCGCGTATTTTGTTGTTATCGGCCCGCTCAGTGAGAAGTTCGCGGATGCCGAGCCCGTATCGATCGGCAAAAAGATCATGTTCGTCAGCGGTATGTTCTTCCTGTATCTCGCTCAGGGCGGACCGGTGAGTCTGCTGGGCCACATTATGTTTACGTTCCACATGACATCGATGGCTTTGTCTTACCTGGTGGCTACGCCGCTTATTATGTTGGGGATACCAACCTGGCTGTGGCGTGCTTTTGACCGGATCAACCCGTTCAAGAAGCTAGGTTTTCTGGCCAAGCCGGTGGTCGCAGCTGTCGTATTTAACGGATTGTTTTCGTTCTACCATATCCCTGCGATCCACGACTACGTCATGCTGCATTTTGCGGTACACCGGCTGTACTATATTGTTTTGTTCATCGCTGCCGCGCTTATGTGGTGGACGCTCATTAATCCGCTGCCGGAGAAACACCAGGCATCGGGCCTTGCGAAGATCGGGTTTATTTTTCTGAACATGGTGCTGCTGACGCCTGCTTGCGGCCTGATCATTTTCTCAACGCAACCGATGTATGCGACCTACAGCGATCCCAATACGTGGGCTAAAGCGATGGGATACTGCGTATCGGGCGATACGTCGGCTCTGCTGCAGACTTTCGGCGGACCAAGCTTTTTCTATGGGCTGAGCACCAAGGTCGACCAACAACTGGGCGGCATCGTCATGAAGTTCATTCAGGAATTTATATTCGCTTCGATGCTGGCGAGGGTATTCTTCCGCTGGTACAAGAGCGAAAATAAAGAGGATGGCGACGATATCATTCCAACCGATCTTTCTGACGGTTCTTTGAACCGGGCATGAGTTGGTCTAAGCGTTAAGGAGGATTTTCATGGATTTGTATATGCTGTTCCCTACGATCAGCACTTCATTCATCGTCATCAGTGCGATTCTGGTGGCCATCGGATGGGCCTTGATCGTTCAAGGCAAACGGGACGCCCATAAAAAAGTGATGATCTGGGGCGCGATCGCAGCGCTGCTGTTTTTCATCATTTACGTGTCCAGAACAGCCTTTGTCGGCAACACCTCATGGGGCGGTTCGGACGAAATGAAGATCTACTATCAGATCTTCCTGATCTTCCATATCGTTCTGGCGACGGTTGCCGCGGTATTCGGGATTACAACGCTGGTTCTGGCATTCCGGGAAAGGTTTGCGAAGCACCGGAAATGGGGCCGGGTTACGGCAAGTATTTGGTTTGTCACAGCCATTACCGGTGTTGTGGTTTACGTGCTGCTGTACGTCCTGTATCCTGGCGGGCATACGAAGCCGGTATGGGATGTTATTTTGGGAGCATAACCCGAGTGGATCGGGTACAAAGAGAGTCTGGCGGATTAATCCGCTGGGCTTTTTTTTATGAAAAGCCGCTGATCCCGCTGGAAAGCCAAGGTTTTTCGTATTTGTTTAATAGGATGAAATAACGCCAAGTTTTCTTTGCCGGATGCCAGTTCCGAAGTGCTGTATTGCATTTTTTAGGACACTGGCGTCGAGAGCAGTAAAAATGGTTAAAAAAGTTTTAGAAAGACGAGATCCATAGATTGAACCAAAGTTTTGCATTGAACTTCCAGTTATAAGGGTCCCATGCGGCCCTATTACAATTATTTCTTTAGTTCATTCAATCTAGCGGAAACTTTTGTGCTTCTTCTAACGTTATTCATATATAAGGTTTACTGAACGAGGCTAAGAGAAGGTATGGGGATGAAATGAGGCGAAGAAGGAATTTTATACATAGTAAAAAAATGGTGTGGGTCTTAATCATGCTGCTCTTCTGCGGCTTCATTGTCATGTTTACCACTTCGCTCATCCCGAAATATATACCGGCTGTGACCGACGGTGACCGTACGGCCCAGGCCGGCGGAACAGACAGGGATCCGGAAGCGGGTCAAGGGGCCGGCAGTCCCGGCGGCGGAACCACCGGCCAGCAGCAGGAAGCTGGCTTCAAACCAAGCAGCGTTCAATGCGGCGTGCTGAAGCTGAGACATGGCGCTCGAAAGCCGCAGGATGATCAAATCCCGCTGTACTGCATCGAAGGGAAATATCATGCCGGAGACACACCCATGATGCAGCCGGCAAGCCCGCTTCAGGTGAAGATCGACACCGTCATCCCGGAGAAGATTCTGTCGGATCTGGGGGCGTTCTGGTTAAGCGATTCTTCCGGAACCTGGGGGCACCTGCTCCTCGCCCCGAGACACTGGGAAGTCGTCCGGGCTGATACCGGAGCCAACGGATCGGTGGGCCTTGAGCTTGCTGATCCGCAGCACCCGGACCGCAGGGCCGTTTACTTGGACGGCGGCCCCTGTCAGGGCTGCAACATTGCGTTAATCGGTTCCTATTTCACGGCATTAAAGAATTGGGCCGAAGAAAAGGGCTTTCCCGGGAAGACGATGAAGTTCCTGCATCATGCTTACGTTCGGAACCATGTCGTCACGTATGTTTTACCACCGGGCAGCACGGCTTATAAGACGGTCGGCGCTGCGTTTGAGCGCCATGAACCCCAGGATGCGATGTTTACCCGTTACGAAATCAGCGTTCCGCCGGAGGATTTGGATATGGCGAACGTTATGCTGGATTTCTTTGCACGCTTTCCGAGTTCCGTTGCCGCCGACCTTTCGGTTCAGCCATACTTGGGAATGCCAAGCGTTTCCTAACTCAACATGCACTGCTTCAAGCAGCACCCGACAATGGGGTGCTGTTTTTTTGTTAATATTTTCATTTCGCCGTTGCATCTCCGGCAAGCACACTGTATACTGTGTATAAACATATACACAGTATACACACTGAGTGGTGAATAAGCACAGTGAACCTGTGCTGTATATACACCCTTATGGATTACGGAAAAAGCGAGGGCGATTGTTGTTGAACACAATAAAAGACGCTTGGATGATGGTACGAAAGGATCTGCACAGCGAGAAAAGGTACCTCCTGTGGTCGATCATATTTGCTGCCTACATGGGAGGAACCACAGGGGTCATGATGCTGGGGAGCGAAGAGGCACGATCCCTTGGTCCGGTAGCTGATTTCATCCTGCTGATGTTAGTTCCGATGCTGGGGTTTTACTTTTCCCGAAGATCCTTCAAGTATTTAACGGAAGACTCCTATACGCGAATGCTGGCATTCTTCCGGGTGCTTCCGATCTCTAACGGCGTGGTCCTGGTATATCGGGTGATACAATCGGTGCTGGCCTTTGCCGTGAACGGCATCATTTTCTTCGTGATTATGTATTGCGTTCAGGGAACACTGCTGGATCATATGCGGTTTGACCATTACCTGGCCTTTGCGCTGACGTGGGTCGGTTACGGGCTTATGATGACTGGACCCTATATCTATTTTGAGTTTTCCAATCATGGCAAAGCTTATCTGTTGTCGACCCTCATTTTCCTCGTTGGCTCCGTAGTGGCAGCGGCAGCCGTTTTTGCGGCGGGAGGGAACCTGCTGGTGTACACGATGGAGGTATCCAAACGATGGAGCCTGCTATCGCCGGTGATGTGGGGGATCTTGCTGGCCGGAGTCATCAGCCTCGTGCTGTGCTCGATCGGAACGCTCCGCAGGCTGGAATCTAGAGATCTGGTGTAAGCTTTGAAACCAATAAGAGGATTGACGAGTATAGCAAGGTGAGGTGCGAAAGGTGTGGATACCTATACAAGTGAATGAGAACAGCGCTGAACCGCTCTATCATCAAATCGAATCCCAATTAAGATCGCTGATCATCAGCGGACAGATCGAGGAGGGAACCCTTTTGCCGTCAATTAGAGAGTTTGCCAACGGGCTGAACTGCAGCGTAATTACGGTTCGAAGAGTGTATCAGGATCTGGAGAGCGAAGGACTTCTGCGCACGAAGCAGGGGACCGGCACATTTGTCGCCAAGGTTGGTACTTCACAGCGTGAAGTATTCCGGCGGGAGGCGGTGGAAGAGGCGCTAAACCATGCGGTGGATGTCGGGATGTCCGTCAAATGCGAGGAAGATGAGCTGAGGGAGCTGTTTTTATCGATACTGAAAAGAAAGTACCATCCGGAGAAGGGAGAAGGTGAGGCATAAATGGAACAGTCCATCATACGAATGGAAGGCGTGACCAAGCAAAGACGGCATAAAACGATCGGACCGATCGACCTGGCCCTGCCGAAAGGCTATGTGTACGGGCTGATTGGCGAGAACGGCTCCGGCAAGAGCACACTGATCCACATGCTGCTGCAGACCGTGTTTCCGGATTCGGGGCGCATTTCCTGGTTCGGCCACGCTTACAGTAAAGGCATTCCTACGGAAGTGCGCAGACAGATCGGATATGTGGCGGAAAAATCCAACCTGGAGGAGGATAACCTGACCGCCGAGGAAGCCGCTGCTTTTCGGGCGTACTGGTATCCGGAATGGGATCAGCCTTATTTTGAAAAGCTGTGCGATCTGTTTCAGGTACCGAAAGCGACGAGGCTGCGCAAAATGTCCAAGGGGGAGCGCCGCAAATACGAAATCGCCGCGGCCCTTGCGCCGCATCCCAAGCTGCTGCTGCTGGATGAACCATCGTCGGGTCTGGACCCTTTTGCCTGGAAAATGATGATCGAGGTGCTAAGGGAATGCCTGCAGACCGAAGATACGACCATTGTACTGTCCACGCACATCATTGATGAGGTGAAAAGGCTGGCGGACTACGTCATGCTGATTCACCACGGCAAGTGGATGGGGATGGCGGAGAAGGACAGTCTGCTGGATAACTGGAAGGAAGTGTGGGCAGGGTGCCCCGAGGCCGATCTGGAAGAACTGCCGAATATTGTGCAGACACAGCAGGAATCCCATGGCGTTACGCGCGTGGTGACGACGTCCTGCCGTGAGTTGGAACAAATCCTAAACGATTCGGGTATCAACGTACTGAAGACACGGGCTTTGGAGCTGGACGAGATTTTAACGTTGTGGGTGCAAGGATATAAGCCTGCCGGCGTGCAGGAGGGGGAGGAGCAGACACATGGAACCATTAAAACTAGTTAACGTGGTAAAACAATACGGAGACAAAACCGCAGTCAACCAAATCTCGCTGGAGGTCGGCAGAGGAGAAATTTACGGGCTGCTTGGGGCGAATGGTGCCGGGAAAACGACGACGATGCGTATGGTGCTTGGTCTGATTTATCCGGACGGGGGAGAGATTCTGTATAACGGCAAGCCCTACCATGCGGAGCTTCAGCAAATCATGGGATACCTGCCGGAAGAAAGAGGGCTGTATCCGAAAATCAAGGTCAGCGAGCAGATCGTCTATCTGGCCCGTCTTCGGGGCATGTCGCAGCAAGACGCGGATAAGAGCCTGCGCTACTGGCTTGAACGCTTTGACGTTCCGGAGTATTACGATAAGCGGATCGAGGAGCTGTCCAAGGGCAATCAGCAGAAAATGGGCTTTATCGCCGCCATCGTGCACAAGCCGCAAATCGTCATTTTGGATGAAGCGTTCAGCGGACTGGACCCGGTCAACGTTGAACTGCTGAAGGCGACTGTCAAGGAACTGCGGGACCAGGGAACCAGCATTTTATTCTCTACACACCGGATGGAGCATGTCGAAGAGTTGTGCCAGCGCATTACGATTTTGCACAAATCCAATACGGTCGTTCAGGGAAACATCCGGGATATCAAGAGCCGTTATCCGCGTGAGGAAGTGCTGCTTCATACGACAGGCAATGTCGGCGGCCTGGATGCGATTCCGGGAGTGACGGCAGTGGAACGCATCGATCGGGGATACCACATCCGGATCGCTGCGCCGGAAACGGCACAGGGCATTCTGCAGAAAGCGATGCAGGAAACCACGGTGGAGCGCTTTGAAATCAAGGAGCCGACGCTGAACCAAATCTTTATTCAAGAGGTGGGTGATTCGCATGAATAAGCTTGGGACGATTATCGGCTTTACGTTTAAAAATAAAGCCAGAACGAAATCTTTTCTGATTACAACTCTGATTCTTGCACTGCTCATTACGATCGGCATGAACGTGCCGTATATCATTAAGCTGATCAAGGGTGACGACGCATCCAAGGCCGAACAGATCGGGATTCTCTACGGCTCGCAGCCGGTCATTGCCGCGGAACTGGAGAAGTATGCCGCGCAGTCCGGCAATAAGGACTATACGTTCGTCAAATACGAAGGGACCGCTCCGGATCAGGCGAAAAAGGACCTGGAAGACGGGAAGATCGAGGGTTACCTCTCTTTTGACGGCGGGGAGGGGGCATTTCCTGCTGTCACCTTCACCGGCGGTGAAGACGGCATGGGGCAGGGAATCACCAGCTTCCTGATGCCCGCGCTACAGACGGTCAAAACGACCGTGATCGCCAAGGATGCGCTGTCTGCGGAGCAGATCGCCGCTCTGAACGAACCCGTCAAGCTGGATACGGTACGAATTAACGCGGAGGGTAAGACGGAAGCGGGGGGAGACACCCACCGCGAAGACATGCAGAAAGCCATGAACTATGTGGTCGTTTATGTGCTGCTGATTCTGTTCTTTACCTCCAATATGATGACAGGCAATATGATCGCTGCAGAAGTAACGTCGGAGAAAAGCTCGCGGATCATGGAAATCCTCATCACCAGCGTTTCGCCGCTGGCCCAGATGTTCGGGAAAGTGATCGGTATTTTCCTGGTCGGGATCGTGCAAATTGCAGTGTTTGGCGTCGTGGTCGGGGCGAACCTGATGCTGCCGCATAACCAGGACATTCTGCAAGGATACAGCCTGAGCATCTCGGATATTAACCTGCCGGTGCTGCTCTACGGACTGGTGTTCTATATCTTGGGTTACTTCCTGTATGCGGTGCTGTACGCGGCCATCGGATCGATTGTCAGCCGTACCGAGGATCTCGGCCAGGCCGTAATGCCGATTACGATGCTGGGTCTGGCCTCGTTCTACATCGGACTGTTCAGCATTACTGCATCGGGCAGCATGCTGATCAAGGTGACGAGCTTCATTCCGTTCACCGCTCCTACCGCGATGCTCGTGCGGATCGGGATGGGGACGGTGCCGACCTGGCAGATCCTCATATCGCTCGTTTTGCTGCTGGTGTCCATACTGTTTTTTGGCTGGCTGTCCGCAAAAATCTACCGCACTGGCGTCCTGATGTACGGCAAGCGCCCATCCATCAAAGAGCTGCGCAAGGCCATGAAAGCTTACAAGATTTAGGCACGGATTCTAACTTGATAAGGAGAGAATCGGCATGAGTAAAAAGGCTTTTCCATACGTCATCGCGGCAGGCATGCTGCTGATCGTCGGTCCGCTGGCCCTGAAGCATACGGGTGTGGCATTAAACGACTTTGCGGACGGCCTGCTGACTGGGGCGGGAATGGGCTGTATGCTGCTGGCGCTGATCAAGATGCCGCGGAAGACGGCAGAGCAGTAACAGCCCAGTCTATAAACTACAATAAGGGGAACCTCTAAATGAAAAGTTGGAAACGAACGCTCTTATCTCTTATGATTTCCGCAGGGATGCTCGCTACGGTGGCTCCGGCCATGGCTGCTCCGCAGCAGCCGGAACTCAAGGTCAATAACAAGACCATCGATTTTGCCACGAGTGCACCTATTGTCGATCAGGGCACTACGCTGGTTCCGCTGCGCACGACGCTTGAAGCGCTAAACATAAAGCTGACCGATGTAGAGAATGGAACCATTCATGCCGTTGCGGGTGATCAGAAGATCACGCTGAGCAGCAAGACGAAACAGGTTAACGGCGTGACTTACGTGCCGGTCCGGACCATTGGTGAAGCCGCCGGTTACACGGTCTATTGGGATCCGGCAACCCGCACGGTATTCTTGCTCTCAAAAGCAACAAAGGAAGCCGGCCGCGGCTTCATGTGGGAAGTGCAAAATAACGGGAACACGGTGTACCTGGTAGGGTCCATGCATATTGCGGACAACAGCTTCTACCCGCTTCGCCCGGAATTCGAGCAGGCCTTTGCCGAAGCCGATTATTTGGGCGTTGAGATTGACCTCAGCAAGGCAGCCGACGAAGAGCAGCAGAACATGATCATGAAGCTGGGCATGTACCAGGACGGCACAACGCTGAAGGACCATGTGTCCAAGGAAACGTATGCAAAAGTGGGGGACATTCTTGAGCAAAACGGAATGAAACGGGATGCGCTGGATGCATTCAAACCATGGGTCGTGGAGACGACCATCAGCAGCCTGAAATCGGTCATGGCCGGATACGAGGCAACGGAAGGCATTGACCTGTACTTCATTCAAAAGGCACTGGAGCGCAAAATTCCGATCGTGGAACTGGAATCCTACGAGTCCCAGCTGAGCATGTTTGATCAGTTCTCCAAAGAACTGCAGGAGAAGAACCTCAATGCAGCACTGGACAATTTCGACGTCCTGGACGACGGCGTTGACCAAATGGCGGACATGTGGAAAAAAGGGGACGAAAAGGCGCTGCTGGAGCTGACGAACAGCATGGCAGGAGACGCGGAGTATAACAAAGCGATGCTGATCGACCGCAACATCGGCATGGCCGATAAAATCGACGGATACCTGAAAAGCGACAAGAAAGCGGAGTACTTCATCGTCGTCGGCGCAGCCCACCATCTGGGTGAACATGGCGTGATTAAACTGCTCGAGGATAAAGGTTATACGGTTGTACGTAAATAATCGTCCTGTAATGCGTGTTTGAGAGCGGGGACGCTGCCGATTATTCTGGAAAAGAAAAAAACTTAAGCTGGGGACTCCTGCGTCCCTACTGGCTTAAGTTTTTTTATATACCTAATTGACCTATTCATCTGTATTATCCCTTAAAGGCAGTCTCAGATGAAATGTAAACAATCGATTGCTATGCTGGAGCGTCAAAGTTCCTCCGTGCAGCTCCACAATGTTCCGGGCAATGGAAAGGCCAAGACCGGCGCCGGATTGAATGCCTTCACTGCTTCGGGAATGGTCTACCTTATAAAAACGTTCGAAAAGTTTATGTTCTTGTTCTTCGGTAAGGGGGGTTCCTTTATTTTCGATTTCAATGATGATATGCCGATGATCCGACTTCATCATGACGCGCACGGTCCCCGGTTTTTCCGAGTATTTCAAGGCGTTCATCAGCAGATTATCGATGGCTCTGGCTATCTTTTCACTGTCAATGAGGGTAATAGCAGGAGAGCTGCCATTCTCTTTCACGATGGTGATTTCATTCTCCTGGGCAATCGGCTCAAATTCAAAAAGCAGCTGATCGAGAAGCTGAAGCACGTCGATCGGCTTTAAGTCAAGCCGAGGCTCAGTTGAGGTCAGCCGGGTATATTCAAACAGATCATCGAGCAGTTTTTTTAAATGCACAGCCTTGTTATAAGTGTTTTGCACAAACCGCGTATACTCGTCTTGATCCTGGAAGGAACTTGTTCTTAAAAGCTCGATATAGCCGATAATGCTCGTAAGCGGCGTACGTAAGTCGTGGGAAATTCCCGTGATCATCTCCATCTTGGAGTTCTCCAGTTCCCGCTCCTTTTCAATCTGATGCTGCAAACGCTGCGCCATTAAATTGATGTTGTGCGCGACCCTTCCGAGCTCATCTTTTCGGTTCACATCCACGCGATAATTTAAATCGCCCTCAGAGATCTTTTGCAGTCCATGTTCCAGATGAACCAGGTCTTTTACGATCCGCCGTGTCAACATAAAAAAGGTAAGGATAAAGATGATAAAAAAGAGGGGGGTTAGAAAGTAAGGAAAGATATCTCGGAGAACGTTCCATTTCAATATCTTTAAGAATAATAAGATGCAGAAATCATTTATGGCCGTAGCGATGATCAAACTGAGCACCATGCGGATTAAAATATTGATCTGGATCTTTTTCTTTCTTTTTGGCTCTTTTACGTGTTCATTCAATTTTATAGCCAACTCCCCAAACGGTTTTAATGTATTTTGGCTCTCTTGGGCGATCCTCTATTTTCTCCCGTAGATTGCGAATATGAACCATCACGGTATTGTCCGAATAGCCGTACGGCTCTTTCCAGACGCTTTCGTAGATCTTCTCGGAGCTGAATACCTGCCCAGGATGAGTCGCGAGCAGCTCCAGAATGGAAAACTCCAGAGGTGTCAGCGAAATGTGGTTCCCTTTTAAGGTAACGGCATGCTTGGCCTTATCTATGACAAGGTCTTTAAGGATGATCAGAGAATGAAACTCCTCTTTTCCGATTAAGGATTGCCGCCGCAGTTGAGCTTTGACCCGGGCAAGCAGTTCCAGCGGATTAAAGGGTTTGACCATGTAATCATCCGCTCCGGTCGTCAGTCCCGTGATTTTATCGATATCTTCTTCTTTGGCTGACAGCATGATGATGGGGGTGCTGGATATTTCCCTGATTTTCATGCAAGCTTTAATCCCATCCATTCGCGGCATCATCACATCCAGGATGACCAGATGAACTGGAGTTGTCTGGATGATACTCAGCGCTTCCAGACCATCTGCCGCCTCCAGAACATGGTATCCTTCATTGCGTAAATAAACGTGGATAACGTCTCGAATTTCCGGATCGTCGTCTACGACAAGCACGGTGTTCATGGTATGCTGCTCCTTTATTTTCGGATTACGGGTACTACAGCCGTTCAACATTTGCTGCCCATATTTATTCTACATAACGGGTTGGCCGAAACCAATTTCCAAGCCGATCCGGCGCAAAGATGTTTTACAGCATCTCCTTTTTGCGGCAGGTATAAACAAAAGCCGGAGGGAAGTTGAGGGGGACAAACTCGATGTTTTCAATGGTGAATGCCTTGGCAAACTGCTTTTTCATTTGCAGGGAGTACTGGAAAGCGATAAAAACGCCTCCTGGTTTAAGCGCCTCAACCATTTGATGAAGCAAGGTTTCGCGCATTTCACTCGTGAAATTAAAAAAGGGTAATCCGCTGATAATACAGTCAAGCTGGCCGATGCCTTCTTGATGGATGGTTTTAACGAGCTGGCAGGCATTCGAATAACACGGAAATTCCGGGTACTCGATCCTTAAGTTATTTCTCATCTTTTTATCTCTTTCGTACAATAACACTTTTGCAGATTCATGTAACTGCGGCTTTATGAAACGTGTGATCGCACCTGTACCTGATCCGAGTTCCGCAACAGCCTTTACCTCGTTCCAGGGTACAGACTGAACCATTTTAGCTGCAAGAAATCGGGAACTCGGGATGACGCTCCCTACCCGTTTGGGCTCTTTAAAAAATCCCTGTAAAAATAGCAGATGTTCATTGATGTTCAAGCGGTGTTCCCCCCAATAAAGTGATCGGACAGTTATGAAAGGTGATGACTGATCATGCTGTACCGTTTGTTGTTGGCATGAACCATCATAACGAAAAAATCTGAGGTCTTTATGGGGGGAAATCTAAAGAAAATCTGAAGATTGCAAAGAGGGCGTTATTTCGCCCAATGTTCTCCGGCATCCTTTGTTGTATAGGTGAATGTCCGGTTCTCTGTATCACTTACGAATTCTATGGTCAGGCTTCCGGTCTTGCTGTTGGAAGCATCGAATTGAGGCGGGGACACGTTTCCGTATTTAAACCCTTCAGGGATGTCGATGTGTTGCAGGACCCAGCTTTTGCCCCCATCTGTCGTTCTGTATAGAGGGACGGTTACGCTGCCGTGGTAGCTTGCGGCAATCCAGCCATGCTGGGCGTCTGCAAAAGTAACGCCGGATACATAACCATCAACCTTATCGGAAACGTCGGATACCAGGGAAAAGGAATGCAATTCGTTGTCTGAAAGGTACAATTTCTTCGTCATTAACCCCGCGCCAGGATCGGAAGTGAGCAAGAGCCAGATCTGATTCTTCCTGCCTGTTTCAGCCATCGCCACAAAGATATTACTGTCGGTCATTCTTTGATTGAGGTCAGGGTCCAGCTTCCATGCGGACGATTTCCAGTTTGCTCCCCGATCCGGACTGTAAAAGGTCAATAAGCTGGCTTGGCCGCCTTGAAGGGCAGAAAAGATAAACCAACCTTCAGAGCCTGTGGCATGGGCGTAAATCCGTTCGGCATTCTCCGGCACTTGGGCTGGTTCGGGGAAATCCTCAGTTGCTCGAGCTGTTGGTTCACTGCTGCGGTTGTCTTTTGTCGTACTTGTTTCTGCTGTGGCATCATCCAGAGTGCCCGAATTGGCATTCTCTAACGCATTTGAATCGGGCTGGCCTTGTTCACTTAGCTTGCCTCCGGTTTCGTGTACAACAGCCTCTTGGGGATGAGTTCCGCGATGATCCGTCCTCTGGGAGCAGCCAATAATTCCGGAAAGGAGAGTCATGGTCAGAGCAAGTTTAGATAAACGCGGCATCTACATACCTCCTTTTTTAGCGATTATATCCAATGGATGCTCTGAACAAGTGACAGGATGATCATAAAGTTTTAATTTGACATGATTTTTCTGCTGATTTTTCGGGTATTTTTGTTATCCGCGGTAAGGTAAAATTCAAACCATCTATGCAGATCTCATACGGAGGTGAACCCATGAAATATGATAACCCGGTCATCAAAGGGTTTTATCCCGATCCCAGCGTTTGCAAGGTGAACGATACCTATTATCTCGTTTGCAGTTCGATGCAGTATTTTCCCGGCGTCCCTCTATTTGAAAGCAAGGATTTGATCAACTGGACCCAGATCGGCCATTGTCTGACGCGCAAGAGCCAAATTCAGCTGGACAAGGTCAACAGCTCGGGCGGTGTATTTGCTCCTACCCTGCGGTATAACGGCGGACGATTCTACATGACCACCACCAACGATACGACGCGCCAAAACTTCTATGTATGGACGGACGACATCTTCGGAGAATGGTCGGACCCGATCGGTGTGGATCAGGGCGGGATCGATCCGGATTTGTATTTTGAAGACGGCAAAGCTTATTTTATGAGCAACGGCGTGGACGATGAAGGTATCGGCGGCATCGTGCAGTGTGAAATCGACATCGAAACCGGACGGAAGCTGACGCCAAGCCGCTCCATCTGGCAGGGGACGGGAGGACGCTATCTCGAAGCCCCGCATTTATACAAAATCGACGGACGCTATTATTTAGTGGCCGCAGAAGGGGGCACCGAGTTTGGCCATATGGTGACCTACGCGCGGGGAGATTCTCCTTCCGGACCGTTTGAACCGTATTCCCATAACCCTGTGTTAACCAACCGGAATATGGGCGGCTATGAAGTGCAGGCGGTGGGCCACGGCGATCTCGTTCAAGACGAGAAAGGAAACTGGTGGCTGCTTCACCTGGGATTCCGGCAGATGGGACAGTGGATTCCTTATCATCATCTGGGGCGCGAGGTATTTTTGACACCGGTTACGTTCGGCGAGGACGGCTGGTTCACGGCAGGACATCATGGCACGACACTGTCGTCCTTTGAAACCGACCGCATTCCGGATGAAGTCGTTCAGCAGGAGAAGATGCGCTATACTTTTGACAATATGGAATGGGGCAAGGACTGGTGCTATCTGCGCCATCCGGATCTAGGCAACTACTCGTACGAGCATGGTATGCTAGAGCTGAGAGGAACCGAGATAACGCTCGATCAAGCGGATTCTCCCACTTTCATCGGAATTCGCCAAAGGGATTTTGAAGCGGTGATTTCCTGCGACGTAAGCCTCACTCAAGGCGAAGCCGGCATTACGCTCTATATGGACGAGAACCATCATTACGATTTGGCGATACGTCAAGGCGGAAGCGGATATGAAGTCATTGAGCGCCTGAATGTTGGGGATATCAAGTCAATCGAAAAGGCTATTGATTTGAAAAATAGCAGCCGCGCCTCCCTGGTAATCCAGGCCAGTCCTACGCACTACCGGTTCCTTCTGCGAGCGGACGGCCAGGAAATACAGCTTGGCACCGCACAGACA
>Ga0224733_1108_pt1 | contig 14796 bp, 14 predicted proteins | sample IA12soil_GW_FP2_FD_161642 | JGI IMG/M metagenome (GOLD analysis project Ga0224733, IMG submission 161642) | Enriched cells from agricultural soil in Iowa, United States - IA12soil_GW_FP2(-) | ecosystem: Environmental > Terrestrial > Soil > Agricultural land | place: USA: Iowa | collected 2017-05-08
GACGTGTGACGTGTACGTTCTCGAACTCGATCGGTGTCAGCATCCCGAGGGCACTGTGACGGCGTTAGCGATTGCGGAAGATCTCGAAGTACTCGACCGTGGAGTCGGCCAATTCGGTGCTCGTTGTCCGTCGTTTTCGATTCAAGAGTTCGGTTTACATGCTGCCCCATAAAGATTCGATCACGGCGTGTTCATAGCAATCGCCGATCGATCCCATAGACGGGACCAGCCCTGAGTCGTGCGGGGTACATCAGTCCCCGGAAACTACGGTGCGATTCAGTGACACGGGTGCCGACGGTGATGGAGGCGGCGGCCGCGGAGCGGTGTGTGTGGCTCATCGGTTGGACGTGTGCGTGCTGCCCGATGAGCCGTGCGCCCGTGGCCGGCAATGAGTGAGCATCCGAACAGCATGAAGGACCGGCCGTCCGTGTTGTGCGGGCTGTCAAGGGCTAGCTAGAGCTTCTTGTCGAGAACAGGTCCGAGCACGCCCTGCGCGGCCGAGACGATCGTCCGCGGTGGTAATCGGAAGCGCTCAAGTGCGCACGAACCGTTTTCCTCTCCATGCTCCATCGAGCAAGGATTTGGTCAGCCGTGATCGGCGATTCTGCTCGGTCATGCGTCGGTGGTGTTGGCCTTGAAGGTTTCCGCTCGTTCAGCGGGTGAGGAAGTCGACGGCGGCGGGTGCGAATGTGTCGTGGTGTTGGAATATGCCGCCGTGCCCGGAGTCGGGGTAGATGATCAGTTCGCTTGCGGGGATTCGGCGGTGCAGGTCTTCGGAGAGGGTTGAGGGCACCATTCGGTCGTTGTCGCCGTTGGCGATGAGGGTGGGTGCGGTGATGGCCGACAGGTTTTCCGGTGTGGAGCGGCCCCACTTCTTGATCGCTGTGAGTTGGGTCTGAAAGGCCTTGACCGAGACGGGCGCATCTCGGTCGTCGGTGCGTTCCTTCAGGCGTTCGACGAATGCTGTGGCGGCGCGTTTGCCGGCGGTGTTGCGGTTGAAGAACAGGAATTCTTTCGGGTCGGACCGGGTCAGGGTAGCTCGAAGAATGTCGTAATAGGTTGTGCGGACGACTTTGTCGATGTCCTTACCGCCGGCGGGGCCGGTCCCGGTGAGGACAAGTCTGCGCACGAGTTCGGGGTGCTCGAGCACGAGGGCTTGGGCGATCATGCCGCCGAGGGAGAACGAAAAGATATCGACCGTACCGAGTCCGAGCGCTGTGATGAAGGTGACGGCGTCGTCGGCCATCGCCTCGATGCTGTCGGGAACTTTCCCGGTAGAGGCGCCGACGCCGCGGTTGTCGAAGGCGATGACACGGCGCTTTTTCGCGATGGGGTCGATGATTCGCGGATCCCAGTTGTCAAGGTTCGCGGCGAGGTGGACGAAGAAGACGACGGGGATTTCGCCCTTCGGTCCGAGTTCGCGGTACGCGTAGGTGACGCCGCCGGCGGTGATGGTGCGGGTCGGCGCCTTCGCATAGGACGTGATGACGGGGTCGTTGCCGGTACTCATGGATTTGTCCTTATGTCGGTTGAGGTTTCGAGGTTTCGGGTGTTACTGATGACAGCTTTACCCCGGATGCCACCCTTGCTCAGTGTCCGGAGGCCTTGGGGTGTCTCCTCGAACGGGAAGACCTGCCCGAGGACGGGGCGGAGTGCGCCGTCGTCGACGAGTTCGGCGATGTTGCGGAGTTGGTCACCGCTGGCGTGCATGAAGAGGAACTCGTAGCTCACACCCAGCTTGCGAGCTTGGCGGCGGATACTGGAGCTCAGTCCGGTGATCGCGAGGCGCAGTAGCGGATTGAGCCCGATCTCGCGGGCGAAGGCTGGATCCGGCGGGCCGGAAATCCCGATAGCCTTTCCTCCTGGCTTGAGTACGCGGAGGGATTTCTTGAGGTTCTCGCCGCCGAGGCTGTCGAGCACCACGTCGTAGCTGTGGAGGACCTGTTCGAAGTCCTCATTGTGGTAGTCGATGACTGTGTCGGCACCGAGGGCTCGAACGAAGTCCGCGTTTCGGGCGCTGGCTGTGGTTGCGACCGTGGCGCCGAGGTGTTTGGCGAGCTGAATCGCGATAGATCCGACACCGCCGGCGCCAGCGTGGATGAGGACGCTCTGTCCTGGCTGCACGTTGGCGCGCTCGACCAGTGCCTGCCACGCGGTCAGTGCCACCAGAGGCATGGATGCTGCTTCCGTCATGCTGATTGTTGCCGGTTTGAGGGCAAGATCGGCCTCCGTCACTGCGATACGCTCCGCGAATGTTCCGATGCGATCCTTGTCGGGTCGAGCAAATACTTCGTCGCCGGGTTTGAACGACTGAACCTTCGGCCCGACCTCGATGACGACGCCGGCGAGGTCGTTGCCGAGGATCAACGGAAGCCTGTACGGGAGTATCTGCTTGAACTCACCGGTGCGGATCTTCTCGTCGAGTTGGTTCAGCCCGGCTGCTTCTACTCGCACGAGCACGTCACGCTCACCGACAACTGGCTCCGGCACGTCGGATTCTTGCAGTGGCCCTTTATATTTGGTGACGACGAACGCTTTCATGTCTTTGGTTCCTTCGGCTAGGGCGACGGGAAGGGCGGGGAGGCGTCGCGGCTCTGTTTTCCGCGACGCCTCCGCTTGGCTACTGCTGCGGCGCTGCAGTTCCGAGTTGCGGGTAGAGAGCTTCGATGGGCGCACTGAGTCCAGCTTTGACCTGAGCGGATGCTTCGTCGGCGAGGACTTCGTACTCGCCTGCCTCGACCGCGTCGAACACGGTGCGTACGAGGTCCGCTGGATCAGTTTTGGGGTCGGTGGAGTGCGCGGCCATGGGGGGTGTCGACCCAGCCGACGTGGACGCCGACGACGTGGACGCCTGCGGGTGCGAGTTCGAGGCGAAGTGAGTTGGTCGCAGACCATAGTGCAGCTTTGGTGGCGCTGTAGATACCCGCGACGGCGTACCAACTCAGCAGCGAGTGGATGTCTATGATGACCGACTCGTCCTGGGCTGTAAGGATCGGCGCGAAGGCGCGGGCGAGAAAGAGGGGGCCGAGGAAGTTTGTTTCGACATTGGCGCGGATTTCCTCGTCGGTATGGGTGAGGATGCCCGTGCTGGAGGTGGAAGTGCCGGCGTTGTTGATCAGAACGGTCACGTCCGATGCGGCGGAAACGACAGCTTCGATGGATGCGGGATTGGTGACGTCGAGGGCGAGGGGGACGATCCGTTCGTCGTCCCACGTACGAGGAGTGCGAGCGGTGGCATATACCTTCGACGCACCGCGAGCGAGGGCTTCGTGGACGAAGTGGGTGCCGATGCCGCCGTTTGCTCCGGTGACGAGGACAACGGATCCGTTGAGTGAGGGCATGTCAGGTTCCTTGGGTTACGTGGCGGATGGTCAGACGTGTGCGAGGGTCGGGTAGTCGGTGTACCCCGCTTCGCCGCCGCCGTAGAGGGTGGTCGGGTCCACAGCGTTCAGTGGCGCTCCCAGGCGTAGACGGTCGACGACATCGGGGTTCGCCAGTGCGAACTGCCCCAGCGGCGCGATGTCAGCCAGACCGGCGTCGATGTCGCCGGAGATCTGCTCACGCGTGCGCCCGAAGCGCACGATCAGGACAGCGGTCGGCCACACGTCACGGAACGAGCGGAGCAAATCGTCGTCACCGACATGATGGACGTGGAGGTAGGCAAGGCTCAGTGCCGCGAGTTCCCCGACCAGGTGCGTGTACTGGGCGCGCACGCTCCCGATCTCACCTTCGTCGATCCCGCCCAACGGCATCGACGGGGAAATCCGGATCCCCACCCGATCGGCTCCGATTTCTTCTGCCACTGCCGCGGCGACCTCGATCACGAAGCGAGACCGGTTTTCCACCGATCCGCCGTACTGATCAGTGCGGTGGTTCGAGTTCGGGGAGAGGAATTGGTGCAGCAAATACCCGTTCGCAGCGTGAATCTCCACCCCGTCTGCGCCGGCTGCGATCGCGGATGCCGCAGCATGCCGGAAATCGGCGATCGTCGTCTCAATGTCGGAGATGCTCATCTCCCGCGGCACCGGAGTCTTCTGCGGACCGGTCGCGGTGAACATGTCCTGATCAGCCGAGATGGCCGAGGGGGCTACCGGCGGACGGTGATGTGTTGTGTTGTCCGGGTGCGACATCCGGCCGACGTGCATCAGCTGGATGAACAGCGCACCGCCACCATCATGGACGGCGTCGGCGACGTGTGACCAGCCCTCGATATGAGCCGGAGTGTAGATCCCAGGCGTGTTCGGGTAACCCTGCCCGTCGTCGGAGGGCTGGGTGCCCTCGGTGATGACCAGTCCGAGCGAGGCGCGCTGGCCGTAGTAGGTCGCTACGAGCGGGCCCGGGGTGCCGTCCGGGTTTGCTCGGTTGCGGGTCATCGGCGCCAAGGCGAGTCGGTGCGGGAGTTCGACGCGTCCGAGGGCGAACGGTTGCCAGAGTGAAGGTGATGTCATGAGCGGGGTGCTCCTCAGGTAAATCGGTCAGGTAGGTCATCGGTGCGATGCAGAGGTGATGTCTCGTGGGACGATCAAGGGGACATCTGAACCGCATCAATATTGACTACAGTCATAACTGAATGTACTCAATATCTATTCCCGAAGGATATCCGTCATGCCATCCGCTTCCCAGCCAGCCGGAAGGCGCGAGCGAAACAAGCAGCAGAAACTTGTCCGTATTACCGCCGCTGCCAGCGAACTCTTCGCCGAGTACGGCGTCGACGATGTCACCACCCAACAGATCGCCGAGAAGGCGGACGTCGGTACCGGGACGGTGTTCCTGTACGCCAAGACGAAAGGCGAGTTGCTCCTACTTGTGCAGAACGCGAACTACAGCGAAGCACTCGCGCGGGGCCGCACGGATGCCGAAAACATCTCCGACGTACTCGACGCGGTGATGGCGATCATCGGCCCGATCGTGGAATGCAACCGCACCCAGATCGACAACGGACGCACCTACCTGCGGGAGATGGTGTTCGGCAACCCCGAGGAACCCCACCATGCGGAAGCGCTCACTATCGTCGGCCAGACCGAAGAAGCCATCGCAGCAGTGCTGCGCCGAGGCGGTCAAATCGGAGAGGCCGAGGCTGCAACGCGGGCGCACGTGGTGTCGGCGATCATGTTCCTCGCAATGGCGGCCACCGTAAACATCGCTCGTACTGTCGACGAAATCAGGGGGGAGATCAAGGCCCAGGTGGCCGCTCTTCTGCCGCACTGATGCCCTGCGCCACGGCACTGTCACTTCTGGCGCCGATCGCGGAGACTTGCCGATCGAAACCAAATGCCCATAGCGTCCTTATGCGAGGCCGGTGCGCGCTTGGACGCGGTTACACAGGTCTATGATGCGAGAATCAAATACCCTCTTGGCCAATCGAATTGAGTTTCGCATGTGAGCGACTCCGCCAGGATCGACGGGTCGATCCTGTACTTGCCGAAACCTATTCACTATTGTTGTCCACCGACTTCGATCCGCGGTCGACGCTCAAAGAGCCCCGCGCCTGAAAACTACGGCAAGTTCTGCATCTTGACCGACTTCAGACCTGACTCGTTGCTGCACTCGTAATGCCGTAGCCACCGAAGGCGAAAGGGACCGCACAAGCTTTCCCCAACAAATGCGCCTGCCCGCATCCAATCTACGATACAAACAAGGCCGCGAGCGAAATACTGTGCAAGAAAAAATGTTTCAAGAATTCAATGCTTCGCGGCGGATGTCGCGAATAGCTCGAGCGATGGCTTGCCCACCCCCGATCGACTACCGGCGCCGACGACGCATCTTCCCGGCCCCCTCTGATATCGGGCGCAATCACACTCGACTCCTCGCTCGCGCGGCAAACGCCTACCTGACCGAAGCCTTCACATGGAAAATCCAGCGCTACATCTGGCAACCCCTGACCGGCAGCGACCCACTCGTAACCTACGGCGCTGCTCTGCTCCACGGCCCCGCCGCCTATAGCTACCGCAAATTGTGCTGACGATGCCTGCCGACCTGCAAGACAAATCCGGCGAGGCCGCCCATAGGCTCCTACTCAAGCATCGAATCGGTGAACCCACTAGCTAAACAACACAATTCAGTGCAATCCGGAACATGGGCGGCCCGAGGACGCGAAGAACACTACCTTCGAGACATCGGCCGCAGCGACCTCCGAAGAACTAGTCTGTCACTCACACTCGCGGCCTCGACGGCAGGCGACCCCGAAGAATTTGTCCATCTAGCGCTCTCCGGTGAAATGGTTGCCGCACTTCGACTCTGCCGATTCACCGAAACCGCCCTCTGCGCGTGGGAGACAGAGGCTGCAGCAACTTTAGGAATCCGAACCACTCAAATCAGCCGAGAATGCGCGTACCTCTCCAAGTCACTCGGAACGGAAATCTTCGCTCGAAGAATGCCCAATGGGACTCGCGAACTCACACCCACAGGCACTGCGCTGTACAACCTCGCCCGGGCGAACATCGACAAACTACGCCGTCGCCAGCTACGAACCACCCTGCGCAGACTAGACGCTGAAGAACCACGCTCACGATTTCTTCAACGCGACCCAGTCGCCGCACTGTATCTCAGGTCGACAAGTTCCATACACAAATCAAACTGCCCCAGATCCGGACGGTGTGTGCTGGGCCTACATCCGCGCTTCGTCCCAACATCGACATAATCGCTGGTGCTCGCCCCGAATCCCACCATGACCGATTCTTGTCCCACCTTCAGGCGATGGCGGCAGCAGCTGCCGCCATCGCCCGAAGTTGAGACAGACACCTGCGGAACAGACCCGATGAGACAAGCTCCGATACTGAAGTTGAGACAAACCTAGCTAGGCAAGCCTTCCGTACATTTCACTCCCTAATTGACGCCAACGGCGTTCGGCTCCAGACGGGATTCACCGTCACGCCGCGACTGACCCCGTTCAACCAGATACCGTGGGCCGGTGCCATTCGAGCAGATCTCGACCTACCCGAGGCATGCCGCAGGTCCAGTTCAAAGGAGCTTGTCGACTTCGCATAATCGTGCGCCGGCGAGAGACCGCACCCGAATCGTTCGTCGGTATGACACCCTGAAGCGTCGCTTTTATGCTGTAGCCGCGCTGCCGGGTACCCGACGGAAGAAGACGCAAAGGTGTTGGAAACGGAAGGCCTTAGATCAGAGGACGACCCGGTGCCTTCGCCGGTATACGAGGATCCGGGGTATGGCGCGGGCCCCGTCCTCGACACCGAAAATCTATTGCCAGCCGAACGGAAACTTCTCCATGCAGTGCGGACGTCGACGATCTGCGACCCCATTCCGTACGAATCCAAGCTGCACAACTTCGAAATCGCTGGACGGACATTTCGCACGATCAAGCCGCCCGCACTCGAAATCGCTGAGTGGACGTCACCCGAGCGAATGATCCGCGGCGAAATTCTGGCGCGACTGATCCGGCATGGATACTCGGATGGGCCAGTGAAGAACATTGAGCTTCGCGGTGCCATCATCACCGGAACGCTGTATTTTTCCGATGAAATCGTCTCGCCAGCAATCGAACTGAGTCATTGCCGGATCGAGAATATTTCTGCATTCCTCCCGAATCCATTGACAATCAGCGGTTTTCCTGTGAGACCAGGGTGCACACACCCTTCGCGGACCAATCGGCCACCTCGACGGACCGGATCCTTCGATCGACTTCGGCCGCAACCAACAAACTGGCCAGGGCCCACCGGTACCCAGCTTTGTCTCTCGCCGACCTCCGTTGACAATGAAGCACCGACGCATAGGAACCTTTCTGCGACATCATCGTTCGCAGAAAGAGTACGACACCCCGATTCTAAGAGGGGGTTGCGGTCCAAACGCTTCGAACCCGCGACAATTGGCGTGGCATCCTGCGTCCGCCGCAATCGGCCACTTAATCGATGTTGCGCTCCGCATTGATCCACGTTCGTGGGATAAGCGCTTCGCCCGAACGCCAGGTCTCAACGACAGAGTCGTGGAACCAGTCGTCGGTGAAATCCGCGTGATCAAAAGCGATGATTTGCAGTCGGCCTCCTTGCGCTTGCACGGCGTCATACATGAGCTTGTACAGCATCCGAGTGTTGTCACGGTCTGTGTCGGTCAGTTCGCTGAGGTCACCACCGGTTTCCCGGTCACGCGGGAAGAATGCTTGACTGGGCTGATCGATGACGATGAATCCCGGGACTGGTCGGCGGTTCGTAATGAAGAAATCGTGCAGGGCGAGGTACGCGACCAGGTGGTAGCCGACCCAACTCATTCCACTGCCGATTTCGCCAGCATCCATGTATGCGGGACCTTGAGGTGTATCGGCGACGACAGTGAGACGTTGAGGATCAATGCGGACTCCGTGTTGCGAATGTTCGAGTTGTAGCGTCTGCGCCATAGAGGTCATGTTGCGTGCAACTGCGGCCAGTAATGAGGCGACAGTAGATCGAAGCGTTTCGGGGTCGAGTTCATCGGCGAGGTCTTCGGCCCACCGTTGGAGTTCGGTCAGCTCCCGCTCCATGAGGTCAATGGTGTCATCGCCGTCGACGTTTGCGGTTGCGAGATACTGGGAGATCTTTCCCTTCACAAAGCTCTGTTGTTCCCACTCACCGCGTTCGGCGAGGCGCGCTTCGTCGGTTCGGGCCAGGGAGTCAAGCGCCTCATCGGCGTCCGAAAGGTCCGCTCGCAGCTTCTCCCGTTGTGCAATCAGCCCGCTCCGCGCCTGCTCGATCCGTGGCTGGTCGCGTTGAGCGAGTTCCAGGCGGTGTTCTACTCTGCCCAGGTTGCGAGCGATTGCGTCGTGCTCTGGGATTGCGGCGATGGAGTTTCGGCAAAGCGGGCACGAGGGATTCTCTACTTCTCTGTCGGGTATCAACCCGATCGACGCGAGCCTTACCCGGTGTTCATTCAGTTCTTGGTTGTAATCTCTACCGACGTTGGCAAAATTGTCGAGGCCGCGGAGATTGTCGTTGAGTTCACGAATCTGGTTGCGAAGATCGCGTTTTCGTCGAACAAGTTGTTCGGTCTCGTCAAATTCACCGAAGTCCACTTCAGTGGATGACGGAGAGATCAGGATGCGCCTGAGAAGGTCCATTGCTTCGTCGGATGCAGTTGGTGCGTCTGTGACGTCGAGCAGTCCGCAGGATCGCGCTTCTGATATCAGACCTGCAGCCCGCCCGACTCCGAGGGTTAGTGCTGCCCTTGCCGTTCCGATCTTGATACTCCTGGACCGTATGTCTCGACGCAGAGCAGTGAGTTCTTCGCGTTTACGCATCGCGTCGAGGCCTTGCGCGCCTAGAAAGTACGGCAATGAGTCTCGGATCGCCTGTTTCTGGAAGTCGCGATTTTGGTGGTGGAAGAGGATGTCTGGGTTCGCGATCTCACCCTGCCCTTGAAAGCAGTAGTACAGGGAATGCCTGAGATTCGCCGCGAGAGGAAGTCTGGTTTGGCCGTCCGCCGGGACATTCAGATTATCCCCAATACCGATTAGTCCTCCGATGTATTCGATCACGTCGGCTGCGTTCGCGTTGACTGACAACGTAGACATGTCGGGGATCGAGTCTTCCCCGACGAGGAGTACGGCAAGCGATGTGGTGGAGCCATGATTTGGTGCAGGTCGGGCGATGTAAAATGATGTTTCGTTCACGTGCGCGAGGAGTCCGTACCAATGCACGGTTTTCGAAATAGGCCCGATGGCTGCGTGCGGGCTGTCGCCGCCGAGCAAAAATCGGAGAATGTTGATGATGCTCGTTTTTCCGGTTCCCGATTCCCCGCTGATGATGTTCAGCTTCCCGGGATTAAAGCGGATCACTCTTTCTTCGCCGGATCGGTTGTAAAGAACGAGGGCGTCAAGCTGCATCATGGTCGAAATCCCCATCTGGCTAGTGTGGTGGCTTCGTCACTGTCGGAGGTGGCGAACCACTTTCCAAGGAAGACGGCTGTATTCATACATGATTCCCAATCCTCGGTTGGGCGAAGCGACTGAGGACGCCGCTTTAGCCGTGAGGGCAGAAGGCCGAAATCATCGCTCCTTAGCACGCCGTGACGGACACCAAACAGGATCGCCTCTGACGTCAATTCCTTGAAGTCTGTTACGCGTTCAGCGATGTCAACGAAGAGCAGCGGGTTCTCTCGAATCCAGGCCCACATTGATGTAGCTACGGTTTTCGGAAGATTCTCTCGTGTCTGTTTGTGGAGAGACGCAGGCAGGATGATGTAGGCATAAGTCAATGGCAGCGGTGCATCTGTTTTGTCAACGAAGGCCGCACAGGCGCGATTGACCAGCGCGCCGCAGAACGCGGGGTTAAAGAGAGCAGCGGCTTCATCGTCCGGGCGGGTGTTCTGTGGGGGTTGCATCACGCTGTCTCACGCGCCTCGGCGACACGTTCGCGAAGGAGGGTCACCCAATCGGGGTGCCAGCCAATTGTCAGGCGGTCCGCCAGGATGTGCATGGACCCGATGGGGATGTATCCGGAGCGCAATTCTCTGCGTATCTCAGGTAGCGGTCGGTCTCCTAATGCAATGAAGAGTCCCAGGGCTGCTCGTCTGCGTTCTTCGACGTCTACCGCCTCGGTGTCGCCCGGCTCCTCTGCGGGTATGAAGAGTCGGCGCCACTCTTCGACCAAGCGCCGGTCGTAATCTGCAAGTTCAGTCACGGCGAGCAACTTTTCGCGCTGCCATCGAGATCTTTGCAAGAAGGCGCGATTGTGGTCGAGGACTGCCATTCGGATTCGTTCATTATGGAGCATTATCAGCTTGAGTTGAGCGACAAAGACTCGATCGTCTTCCGCTACTTCACCCACACTCGGCATTTCCATGTCACCGAAATCGAGCGGGAGATTATCATCTCGCAATGCTTGTGCGATGTGATGCAATTGCTCTTCGATTTCTTCGATTTCAATCGTGTCGCTGTGCTGATCAGCAACGAGAGTCAGATGTGTCATTGCTCGGCCATGCCACCAACCTCGCAGTCGCTCGACCAGTGGTGTGCGGCGGTTTTTTGGCACCGTCTTGCGAACCGCCAACATCAGTTGGGCAGTGATATCAACTGCTGCCGCTGCTTGATCTATCACCGTGACGCGACTGAGAAGTTCATATCGCGCTTTGACCGTAAGTTTCAAAAATTCTTCGTAATAATCTTTTGATGCTTCATTACCGCAGGCCTTCGCTACTGCTTCCAGTTTCTCCTGTGCTTGACGAACCGCGTCCGCATTACGACCAGGAGCGAGTAAGGAGGCAGCCGAATCTGCCGGTGAAGTTGCTGTGGAGAAAATGACACATTCGGCACCGTCCGATGTCTCGATCCAGTTATGGATGGTCTTCCACACATCTGGGCTGGCGTCGCCAAGCGAGCCGCGTCGACCTACATGGTGTTTCGTCTGCCACAACTCGCGAGGTGTCCCGACGTCGGAACCATCAAAAACGATATCGTCGACGGTTTCCATCGACATCGCAAGCGATACGTCAGTATCCATCCGGCGAAGCATCAACAACAATCCATACTCAACCTGAGCGAGATAGCCGAGGGCGGAACCGGCGGCGCTGAACCGATTTGCGGTGACGTTCGTCATGCGAGGACATTAGCAGTGGACGAAACTCATTCTGATCGCCGCCGAACCTTTCTGCTCGCGACGGATTTAAAATCCTACATGCGCATTTTCCGGGAACTTTCACAGGGGAGTGGGTCTACTGACTCTACTCCCAATGATCGCGTAACCCGCCCGGCGCCTCGATGCGAAGCAGCGGAGACATACTCTAACCGGTGGCCAGATTGACTTCACAGGTCCCGGCTGGAAACTGCTGCAGCACATCCACACCCACAGCGGGCCGTCTCCTCAGTCTTCGGGTGTAGCTGAGCTCAAGCGGATTGAGAGCACGTGACACACGAACCCATCATCCACGCACAACCAGTTCTCGGATGTCGCCATGGCGCCTGGCGAGATGCACTCATGGCTGTGCCACAGAAATATTGGCCCACAACACAGCGTCGCTTTTGATGCTGTAGCCGCGCTACCGATTGCGGGCTGCAGATGTAGCGCTGGCTTACGTCCCAATGCGATCCGGCTACGACGGGCAGGCGCCCTCGGAAGACTATCGTCTTCCTCGCCGCTAGCTACCGCGTCTTCGCACCCCGCGAGATGCTTACCTGCGCAACATAAATGGTGGTTTCCACTCCGACCCATCGCAAGTAAAGCAGGCAAGATATCCGGCGTCAACGAACTCGTACCGATCCGGCTGCGTCTTGTTGTGCGATAAGTTGTGTTGCGTGTTTGCGGTCGATCTTGCCACTAGCGTTGTAGGGGAGTTCATGTAAGGCGATGAATTTTTCAGGGATGGCGTAGTCGGGAACACGACCTTGTAGTTGTCCCCTGGCATCGGTCTCGTCGAGTGTGTGCCCGCCACGCAGGACGACACCGGCGACGATACGTTCCCCCATTACAGGGTCGGGAAGGCCCACGACCGCCACCTCGGCGATCGCGGTGTTTTGCGCGAGAAGATACTCAAGTTGCGTGGGCAGTATCTTTTCGCCGCCGCGGTTGATGACTTGATTGATCCGGCCAAGGATTCGCAGTCGCCCGTCCGCGTCGATGGCTCCGATGTCGCCGGTGAGCAGCCAGTGACCGCTGAACGCGTCTTTAGTGGCGTCGGGCCGCTTCCAGTATTCGAGCATCCGCATCGGCCCGCTGACCCACACCTCGCCGGCGGCGCCCCCGGGGACTTCGTTGCCTTCTGGGTCACGGATGGAGCAGTGCACACCGGCAACTGGGTAGCCGACCGTGTCACCGTGGTCTCTGATTTCTTCGGCGGGTAGCAGGTGAGTAGCCGAGGTGAACTCGGTGAGTCCGTAGGCGTGAAAAAGGTTCAGTTCTGGCCAGCGTTCGAAGAACTCGGCGCTCCACGCTGGCGGCATTCCAGCGCCCCCGACGATGGCGTGCCGGCAGGAGCCAAGAATTACGTCAGCGTGTTCGGTGAGCATGAGCATGCGGTAGATACTCGGGACGGAGGCCAGGTGGGAGGGAGGCCGCCGGGTCATGGCATCGATGGCGGTAGTGGTGCGGAACCGAGGCACGAGATCGACCTGACCGCCGATGACCAGCATGAATCCGAGTTGGTCGACATAGCCGGTGTTGTGGAATAACGGAACTAGGATGGTCGAGACCGCGCGCTCGCGGAACGGCATCCACGGCACGTACACACTCGCCGAATCGACCAAGGAGCCGTGAGATATCGAAGCCGCTTTGGGGTCTCCGGTGGTTCCCGAGGTAAAGCTCAGCAGGGCGAGGGTGTCACGGTCTGCTGAGCTGGGGGCGTTCCAACGGTGATCGCAGGGCATCCCAGCGAATGCGTCGGTGACGTCACCTGAACCCAGTGCGTGTATCCGAGTTCCCGATTCGGGTATCTGTGCGGTGGTGAGTACCGCGAATTGAGTGTCGTCGACGAGGACGATGCGGGGTTCGACGAGCTCGATCAGTGGGCGGAGTTGTTCGGACCCTAGGCGCGAGTTCAAGGGCACGATCACCGCGCGCATACGTAGCGCCGCGAGGAAGGCTACTACCCAGGCAGGGGTGTTGTTGCCTGAGAGTACGACCCGATCTCCCGGCCGGACACCGGCAGCGGATAGGCGTGCGGCGGTGGTGTCGATGAGTGAGAGGAGTTCTGCATAGCTGATTTCGGTGTCGAATGAGGACACGGCGATCGCGTTGGGGGTGTGGGACGCCCAGTGTTCGACGTGGTCGGTGATGCTGTTGAGTGGATTGCTCATAAAGGGCCGCCTGTGTGGTGGAAAGCTGGACGAGCGGGGATAGGGCGCCGTCAGACTCGGTGCGCAGCGAATGCAGTGAAGTATCGCAGAACTTGTATACAGCGAGCCCAGTTCGGTGCGGAACAGGTTTGCCGGATCACTTTTTTGGGGGGACTACCCTCGAAACGCATGATTCCTCTCGGTCGTTCAGAGTGAGAATTAAGTCGGCGTACGAGACGTGCTTGGTTGCTTCCTCGCGCATAAATGCATTGGTAGACAAACATTTATGCACACTTTGTTGCCGCGGGCAGCACCATTGATGGGAGAGATCTGGTCAGACAAAGCCGTCAGTAGTTCGCCTGCGAAAGCGCACGCGAACCTACGATTCCGGACGGTTCACAACCCATCTCCCCGCGCCAATCGCATTCTGCTGGCATAGAACCCGTATTCCGAACGATCGTCGTCAAAGACATAAATTTGAGGACCGTGAGGTGGAGCAGATCACGCTCCACGTAGCGCTGAGGTATCGGCGCTATCAACCGCCAGTCCCGTTTCGGTACGTACGATTGCCACTCCATAGGTGGTGCGTGCGACGTTGATGCTGACCCAGCCTTCGATGACATCATGTAACACGGCGTCCTGACAGCGGTCGAATGGGCGTCCGTAACCTCCGGCTGAACTATCCACACCGCGCACGGCCTGCCCGGGCTCGAGCTCGAACGCGGCATTGGCAGGTAGCGGTGATTCGGTGCCGTCAGCGTTCTCGATCCACGCTTCGGCACGCTGTCCGTCGTGGCCACCGAGAACCCCCTTCGGTGAGGTTTCCTGGCCGTCGCACGGGAAGATCACCGTCACCGGAGTGTCCTTTGCCGCGTAACTGACCTCTAGACTCGGCCCCCCTCTGAACTCGCCGGCGCCTCCGCTGTCTTGCCGAATCAACATGTGGCGGTACTGGATCGGCATCTTCACTTCGTCAATTTCGATGGAGTCCCGATACATCAGTCCGCTGACCACAGGCAGGCCGAAGGTGACCCATCCATCTGCTCGGGCGCTGGCAGGGCCGCCGTTGGCGGACACGATGATCTGGTTCACGAATGGTTCGT
>Ga0224733_1109_pt1 | contig 14655 bp, 10 predicted proteins | sample IA12soil_GW_FP2_FD_161642 | JGI IMG/M metagenome (GOLD analysis project Ga0224733, IMG submission 161642) | Enriched cells from agricultural soil in Iowa, United States - IA12soil_GW_FP2(-) | ecosystem: Environmental > Terrestrial > Soil > Agricultural land | place: USA: Iowa | collected 2017-05-08
ATGATAAAAGCCGTGGAATAATTTTTAAGGCTAAACTCGTCGTGTGTCCGAATTTCTGGAAAAATCAACGATACGGTCACGATCCGGGCGCGAATGTACCCGAAGTCAGGGAAAAAAGTAGGGAAACGGTCACGATCCGGGCGCGATTGTACCCGAAGTCAGGGGAAAAAGTAGGGAAACGGTCACGATTCGGGGAAGAAAGTGCCGTAAAGTTGGGGAAAAAGCAGGAGAGGGTCACAATCGTGGGAAGAAAGTGCCCAAAGTTTTGGAAAAAACAGAAGAAAGGTCACAATCGTGGGAAGAAAGTGCCCGAAGCTAGGGAAAAATCAGGAGAACGGTCACAATCAGAGAAGGAAAGTGCCCAAAGTTTTGGAAAAAACAGAAGAAAGGTCACAATCGGAGGAAGAAAGTGCCCGAACGAAAATCAGGAGAACGGTCACAATGAGAGAGGGAATGTACCCTAAATACATTAAAAAGTAGAACCATCGGGTAAATTTAGCATGATGCGAGATTTCTATTCGGAAAAAGACTCATCTCATATTGGATAATGACCCTAGAAAATTATTGCAAATATGAAAGCGCTATCTTATAATTATTAGGAATATTCTGTTTATTAGATAGAGGAGGTCTATTGCATGGATGTCACCGGAATTCAGCAAGTCGTCTCAAATAGTAAACTAGTATTTCCGAAAAAACAGAAAGAAGAATCAACTGCACTTGGAAGTTCAAAAGCATTCGAAGAGTTACTAAAACAATCTCAGGAAAATCCTGCTCATTTTTGGGATAAGGTGGCCAAAGAGTTAATGTGGTACGAACCATGGGAAGAGACCATTACTGGAGAACTGCCTAATTTTAGTTTCTTTAAGGGTGGTATAAGCAACCCTTGTTATAACTTACTTGATAGACATATAGAGAATGGAGCAGCAAATCGGACAGCTCTTATTTGGGAAGGGGAAAACGGTGACACCAAATTTTATACTTATCAAATGCTTCTAGCAGAAGTAAACCGTTTTGCAAATGTATTAAAATCATTTGGGGTAGGAAAAGGGGATGCTGTAGCGGTTTATCTGCCAAATCTTGCAGAAGCGTTTATTGCCATTCTTGCGTGCTTCCGTATAGGGGCTGTTTATAATGCTATTTTCTCTGGATTTTCGGAGAAGTCATTACGAGATCGCTTGGTTAATTTTAAACCGAAAGTGATTGTTACCGCTGATGCTAGTCTTAGACGTGGAAAACAGATACCTTTGAAAGAAAAGGTTGATAATGTAATTGCAGATATGACCTATGTTAAAGCGGTCATTGTTGTAGACCGCTTAGGAACCGAACAAAACATGGAGCAGGGAAGAGATTATTGGTGGCATGAAATTAGAAAAACAGCAAGCATTCATTGTGAACCGGAGCGAATAGAGGCGAATGAGCCAGGGATTGTTTTTTATACGAGTGGGACAACAGGTAAGCCAAAAGGGGTTGTTCATTCTGGAATGGCATTCGTTGTTCAGAACTATGTTTATGCCAAATATCATATGGATCACCGCCAAGATGATGTTTTCTGGTGCTCGGCAGATATCGGCTGGTTAACTATGCATATATGGGGTATTGCTGGGGCGTTGGCAAATGGTGTTACGACTTTAGTATATGAAGGAGCACCGGATTATCCGGAGCGGGATCGCTTCTATCAAATCATTGATAAATATAGAGTTAATAAATTGTTTACAGCTCCGACTGCCTTAAGGATGTTAAAATCACTCGGAGAGAAGGCAATGGAGCCGTATCATCTGGAGTGCCTTGATGTCATCTCTCTTGTTGGAGAACCATTTGATCCTGAGACATGGCAGTGGACACATGACGTGCTTGGAAAAGGGGACATCTGTGTCAATAATACATGGGGCCAAACTGAAACTGCTGGTTGCCCATTAGCAGGAGCAGCCTGGTTGACGCCAATGAAGCCTGGATCAGCAGGGGTTCAATTCTTAGGGGCTGATGTAGATGTAGTTGATAATAACGGCAACTCCGTACCGCCTGGCGTACTAGGAAACTTGGTTATTAAAAAACCGTTCCCGATGTTATGCAGGACTTTATGGCAGGAACCAGATCGCTACTATAGTGCCTATTTTAGTCAAGTAGAGGGCTGCTATTTTGCCAGTGATCTTGCTTTGAAGGATGAAGATGGCTATTTCTGGGTAGTCGGTCGTTCGGACGACGCATTTAATGTTGCGGGACATCGATTAAGTACGATGGAAATGGAAAGCGCTGTGTTGGAATGTAAAGGTGTTTCTGAAGTCGCAGTGATTGGTGTTCCTGATAAAATAAAGGGCGAGGTTCCTCTTGTTTTTGTGAAGCTTGCAGAAGGAGTTAAAGGCAGTCAGGAGTTAAGACACCAAATTAACGAGAGTATTGTGAGTACGATTGGTCAAATTGCGAAACCAAAGCTGATTTTATTTACCGAGACTTTACCGAAAACGGTTAGTGGAAAAATCATGCGCAGATTATTAAAAGAAATTGTTACAAGCGGCAATGTGGCAGGCGATGTGACAGGACTGGAAGATCCTTCTACAGTGGAGCATATTAAAGAGCTTGTTGCTGAAAAAGTTCTCAGGGAATAAAAAAAAGAGTAGGAGGGAGAAATCCCCGTCCTACTCATTTTTTTGTAGCAGCTATGGCATTTAAGCGAAACATCCATATTTAATTTATAAATATCATTCCCCGTTTTTACATTCATTCAAATGTTTCTACTTTTGAAAGTAATTTTTAAAATTTTTATTAAATGGGTTGTCAGAGTGTGTCGAAAACGGTAGAATGTTTTGGTGTGAAAAAGTGAAGGGGATTGTAATCAAGTACATCGATTCTTTTCTCATCAAAAATACAGTATGTAACTCCCAAATTATTCAAATAAATAAATTACTGGAAGTATACGCAGTAATTTCCTTCCCAAAAATTTATGTGAAATAATTAGATTTTTATGATAATATAAAACATGCTAACGAGATAGTTTTCAGATTATTTTAATTAATTCATCTATATTGAGGTGCAACATGAAAAGTCAAAATTTTTTTAGAAGAAAATCTATTTCTGATTTAATTGCTCATTCGGAAAAGCCAGGCTCATCCTTAAAAAAGTCTCTTAGTGCTTTCGATTTGACGATGCTCGGAGTTGGAGCCGTAGTCGGGGCAGGGATATTCGTATTACCTGGTAAGGTCGCGTCCGAAATTACAGGACCTTCCATCATCATATCGTTTATCATTGCAGGAATTGCCTGTGCTTTAGCAGCGCTTTGCTATTCCGAATTTGCTTCCTCCGTACCTGTAGCAGGCAGTGCCTACACGTACAGCTATGCGGTTTTTGGTGAGCTGATAGCATGGATATTAGGCTGGGCGCTATTACTGGAGTATGGATTGGCAGCAGCTTCCGTTGCGAGCGGTTGGTCATCTTATTTGCAGGGCCTGCTTGCAGGATTTAATATTCATTTGCCGCATGCTATTTCAGGGGCGTTTAATCCAGCACAAGGAACGTACTTCGATTTGCCAGCAGTTCTTATTGTATTAATTATTGCATTTCTTTTAACTTGGGGAATCAATGAATCAGCAAAGGTAAATGCTGTCATGGTTCTAATTAAAGTGGCAGTCGTTGTATTATTTATTGTAGTAGGGATTTGGTATGTGAAGCCGACAAACTGGACACCTTTTGCTCCATTTGGTTTTCATGGAATCGTTACAGGAGCAGCAACCGTCTTTTTTGCCTATATTGGATTTGATGCCGTGTCGACGGCTGCGGAAGAAGTGAAAAATCCACAGCGAAATATGCCGATTGGAATCATAGCATCATTACTCATATGTACACTTCTTTACATTATCCTTTCGAGCGTATTAACAGGTATTGTACCTTACACTCAATTAGTTGGTGTTGGCAATCCAGTAGCGTTTGGATTACAGTTTATTCATCAAGATTGGGTAGCTGGATTTTTATCACTGGGTGCGATTGTCGGGATGACTACCGTTATACTAGTTATGACCTATGGGGGAACACGTTTAGTATATGCAATGAGCCGTGATGGTTTACTTCCAAAAGGATTGTCTAAGGTTAATAAAAAGACAAAGACTCCGGTCGTGAATACTTGGGTATTTTGCCTTATAATTGCTTTTTTCGCGGGATTTATTTCCTTGGACAAGCTCGCTGAAATGGTGAATATCGGTACTTTATTTGCCTTTACTATGGTATCCTTGGGGATTTTCTTCCTAAGAAAAATGAAGAATAAACCGAATTCCGTCTTTAAGGTACCTTTCTTTCCAGTATTACCGGCAGTTTCATTTGTGTTATGCTTATATTTAATTTTTAACTTAAAGTGGATCACATGGTTGTCATTTGGAATTTGGTTGGTAATTGGTCTAATCATTTATGGTTTATATGGCTCTAGAAAGAGTACCTTACGAAACGAAAGAGATGAATCGTAAGCGGCTGGGACAAAACGCAGTGAAAATCAAAAAAGCGCATGAAATCAAATTTAAAAACCTTGATTTCATGCGTTTTTGCTTTCGTAGATTTAACCAATTTCAATGATTTATTTACTTATGTCCCAGCCTCTTTTTTCTTTGGTCATTTTTTCATGAGCTATTTCATAGTTCATATTCAGTTCATAAATCATGTATATAATCCTTTTATCAAATGTTGAAAGGATTAGATATAGATGGAAAGCATTACGAAATTTAAAGAACCAGTATTAGCGAATAAGAGCAATAAGATTCTGGTGATGTTGGGCTTAATCATTGGACTGATTTTTTCAGAGCTGGATGAAACAGTTGTGAATACAGCAATGCCGACAATCATCCGTGATCTTGGCGGATTAGCAATGTACGGATGGGTCGGAGGAGTATATATGTTAACCATGTCTGCATTCATGCCAATATTAGGAAAATTAGCGGATTTAATGGGGCGCAAAAAAATCTATTTAACGAGTATGGTCTTTTTCATAGGTGGGTCGATTGTCTGTGGATTATCAGATTCTATGACACTGCTTCTTATAGGACGCGGGATTCAAGGGGTAGGCGCGGGGGGCTTGATGCCGCTTGCGATGACCATTTCAAGTGATTTATTTCCAGTTGAACAACGAGCAAAAGTACAAGGATTTATGGGTCCAATTATGTTTATTCCCATGTTATTAGGGCCATTAATGGGAGGATACTTTGTCGATCAGGTAAGTTGGCACTGGATTTTCTTTGTTAATATTCCAGTTGGTATTATCGCAGCCCTCCTTCTAGCAGGTGGTTTACGTGAATCGATGATTAAGAAACAAGTGATAATTGATTGGGGAGGTGCATTTTTATTAGTAGTATCTATTGTCTCCTTGCTAATTACACCCGTTCTCATTGAGAATAATGGTTACACATGGAGTTCCCCGTTAATTATTGGTCTTCTATGCTTGGGAGCCGTTTTAATAGGCATATTTATTTGGGTTGAGGCGAAGGCAAAAGAACCGATTGTGCCTTTGCACTTGTTTAAAAACCGCAATATTCTTGTATTGTCTTTGATTGTATTTACTGTAGGAATCGGCTTAATGGGATCCTTTTCATCCTTTCCGTATTTTGCACAAAATGTTCTGGGACTTACCCCAACAGAGGCAGGGTATTTGACATTGCCAATGATGGTAGGAGCAATTGGGTCAGCGATGATTAGTGGATTTTTACTAACAAAGGTGCGCTACCGTGAACTGTTTGGAATAGCATTTATCATGCCGATTATAGGATTCTACTTGTTTTCGCATATGAGTATTCATACAACCATTATTCAAATTATTATCTTCTTTTTTATAACAGGTCTCGGGTTAGGAGTTTTATTTGGTGGGGATAATCTCATCATTCAAGAGTCTGTTGAAAAGGAGAATAAAGGGATTGCACTTGCGACTGTTCCGTTATTCCAAACGATAGGTGCTACGGTAGGGGTTAGTATTTTTGGGAATTTGCTATCATCCACCCTTACATCCAAATTGCAGAGCTTAGGGGATAAACTTCCGGCGAGTATGGCTGCTAATATGAAAAGCTTAGCTGCAGCGGGGGTGCCACACGGGTTACCGAAAGGGCTTTTAACACAAATTAAAACATTGTTCATTGAATCATTTCAGCATATATACATGTATTCATTTATTATTGCTGTACTTGCATTTGTCTTGACATGGTTTTTGAAGAAGGAAGTATTGTCGACGAATTCCGAAGAAGGAAAAATGCAGGATGAATAGTGGAGAAAATTGTTGACTGAATTATATGAGTGTGCCTGAATTATTTTAAGTTCGGACCGAATTATGGTTTCACATCTGGATTCAGGAAACTTGGCATAAAGAACATGCCCTTGCGCTGAATTTTGAGCAAGGGCTATTGTATTTTAGAATGGATGGGACGAAATAGCTTCTAAGATTTCTTTTGGAAAGCTTTCTAAAAAAGCCACTCCATGGTTTACTGGTCTTAGCACGGAATATCGATATTTAGGAAATGCTTCTTCCAAAAGCTTTGCATAGCTTTCCCCGCTATTTTTGGGAACAATGCTGATGATGGTTGGACCCGCACCGCTTAATGCAGTTCCGAATACTCCAATGGTCTTCCCAAAGGCAGTAATTCTAGGCAAATCCGGAATAAGCGATTCTCGATACGGCTGATGAAAAATATCACTTTCCATCATTTTTCCTGCTAATAGCCAATCGTTTTGCAAGATGGCTGCAACTAACAAATTTCCAACACTGCTTCCCCTTATTGCTTCGGAGAAAGGAAGATTTTTAGGTAAAACTTGTCTTGATTTTTTTGTTTCCAGTTCTGTCTCCGGTATCATGGCAATAAGCTCAATATTGGATGCCTCACAAACCAATGTATCCGTTTCTGCTTCTGAGTGCATGGATATGGTTATGCCACCATAAAGGGAGGCGGTTGTATTATCTGGATGTCCTTCAATTTCGTATTTTAAATCCTTATCTAAGCCCTTGAGGTACATTTTTTTAAAGCCAGCATTAGGTTGGTTCAATACTTGATAATAACCAGCGATGGCTTCTTTCTTGTTAGTGGAAACTACCATCCAGCTTGTTATACTTCCATTTCCTTCAAATGGGCTTTTTAAACGATAGAACGTTCCATTTAAGATTAGCTCACGATATTTTTTATAAAACTGAACTTGTTGCCAGATTTCCGATTTTTCCTCACGGGATAATGTCGTAATATCTAATTCGTATCCGAAAACTCCAAAATAGGCGACATCTGCTCTTGTTGCTAGACTCGTGTAACGATGAACCTGATGGTTGGGTACCGCTGAAACATGTGCACCTATACTGCTGAGGGGATAAACAAGTGAGGTTCCATATTGAATTTTTAACCTTTCTATCGCATCTGTATTATCGCTGGTCCATGCTTGCGGTGCATAATATAGCATTCCTGGATCAAAGCGAGCTCCTCCGCTTGCACAGGATTCAAAAAGGACATTTGGAAATTCATTTATCAGTCTTTCATATAAATCATAGACTCCTAGAATATACCGATGTGCAACCTCCCTGCTTCTTTCCGCAGGCAGCACAGCTGAGCCAATTTCAGTCATATTACGGTTCATATCCCATTTAACATATGAAATAGAGGATTCTCTTAATATTTTCGACATAACCCCATATAAATGATCCACTACTTCTGTTCTGGAGAAATCAAGGACAAACTGGTTTCTGCCATGAGATAGCCTGCGATTAGGTACATGAATTAACCAATCAGGATGCTGGTGATATAAATTACTTTCTTTTGATACCATCTCTGGCTCAAACCATAATCCGAAATTTATTCCGAGCTTATTTATTTTTTTTGCAAGACCGCTTATTCCATTCGGAAGCTTCTCCTTATTAACAACCCAATCCCCAAGAGAGGTCTTATCATTATTTCTTTTTCCGAACCAGCCATCATCCAAAACAAATAACTCAATCCCGAGCTCTTTTGCAACTTTTGCAATATCTAAAATCTTTCTCTCATTGAAATTAAAATACGTTGCCTCCCAATTATTGATTAATACAGGTCTCACCCTGTCTTTCCACACACCTCTGACAAGATTTTTCCGATATAGTTGATGATAAGTTTGACTCATTCCATTCAACCCTTGGTCCGAATACACCATAACAACTTCAGGAGTTTGAAAGCTTTCTCCGTTTTTTAAAAGCCATTCAAAATCAAATGGATTGATCCCCATCGATACTCTTGCTGTGTCATGCGAATCTACCTCAACTTGTGCAAGGAAATTTCCGCTGTATACAAGACTAAATCCATAAACTACTCCTTGGAATTCATTTGCATCAAATCTTTTCAACGCAATAAAAGGATTTTGCTGGGCACTACTTGTCCCTCTAGTACTGGAAATACTTTGAATCCCTGAAACCAGCCGTCTTGATTTTACACATCTTTCTCTTGCCCAGGCACCAGATAATTGCACCATTTCAAAGTCCGCATCCACAAAGTCAACACTAGCACTCATCACGCGTACAAGACGAATATTTTCCCCCCCTTGATTCATAAATACTGCACTGCGTGTAATAACATTTACACCTTCAAAAACCGTATAAAACAATGTCAATTCTACTTGGATGAGTTCATCGTAAAGAGTGATTTCTAATGTTGCCGCTTCTTCTTCAGTATTAACATACGTCGCAGGAAGTCCCTCAAGCTTCGGCTTTCCTTTATAAATTTTATGGGAGCAATATTCAAAATTAGTTATCCGGCTTCCATCCTCCTGCAATATTTGATAAGCAGGTTCCCGAAAATCAGTTGTTCCATACGCAGGATACTCCTGTCTAATAATATCCAATGAAAAAGTAGAATCCCCTTCATAAACACAGGCAGTCATCCCGCGTTTTTCCATTCGTAATAAATGAGCAAACGACTCGCGTTGCCTAACTCTTTTTCCATAATACAGAGATGCAAGCTGATTATTTTTTAATATCTTAAAAATGTAACTAACATCTTTCCCTTGCAAGTGAAATTCCTGCGAATTCTTATTAAAAAAGATGGGCATGAATTCTCCTCCTTTGTAGAAACACTATTAATTTATATATTGTCCAAACCTAGAATGAATTCCTTCATTAATATGGAAATGATATTTCACATTGTGTACAAATTCACATTTTGGAAATGCCGTAAAAGTGGACTATAATTTTACATAGAACAGTTTGAACTATTTAAGGAGTGAATAACTTGAAAAAGGTCGTTGTTATTGGCGGTGGAATCACTGGGCTTTCTACCGTATACTATCTTCAGCAATTAAAAAAATCTCTGCAATCGGATATGAGATTAACTTTAATAGAAGCAAACTCCACTTTAGGAGGAAAAATTAAGTCTGTAAGAAATGACGAATTCATCATGGAGACTGGTGCGGATTCAATTGTCGCACGTAAAGAAGGAGTTACATCATTACTGGAAGACCTCCAATTACATGATGAATTCGTTTATAACTCAACTGGAAAATCCTACATATATCATTATAATGAATTAAAACCGATTCCGGATGATACCGTTTTTGGAATTCCCATGAGCAAAGAAGCTTTGTTCAGCAGTGAGTTAATTTCCGAGGAAGGGAAAAATGAGGCACTGAAGGATTTCACAACCGAAAATACCACTTTTACGAAAGATAGCTCGATCGGATTATTTCTTGAAAGCTTCTTAGGAAAAGAAATCGTCGAAAATCAGATTGCTCCCGTATTATCCGGGGTCTATTCAGGAAAATTAAACGAATTGACTCTTGCGACAACACTGCCTTATCTTCTCGATTATAAAAATCAATATGGCAGCATTATCAGGGGTCTCTCGGAAAACAAAGCAAGATTTCAATCCTCAGATAATAAAAAATTTATTTCTTTTAAAAATGGGCTTTCCACTTTAATTGACCGAATGGAATCGGTACTTACAGATGTGGATATTTTAAAAGGAGTACAAGCAACTGCCGTAATAAAAGAACAGGCACAATACTCTGTAGAGTTTTCGAATCATGAAAAAATTGCTGCAGATTACGTAGTACTCAGCACTCCTCATTCAGTAGCACAATCGCTTTTAAGCAACGAAGAATTAAATCCTATTTTTGATGAGCTAATTAGTTCCTCTCTTATTAGTGTATATTTAGGATTTGATATTCCTGATGAGATGCTTCCTGCGGATGGAACGGGTTTTATCGCACCCGAACACAGCGACTTAACTTGCAACGCCTGTACATGGACAAGTCGAAAATGGGAACATACTTCGAAACATCATCGCCTCTTGTTAAGGCTTTTTTATAAAAATACAAATCCAGAAATGTTTGCACATCTTAGCAGTCTAAGTGAGAGTGAATTAATTCAAGTGGCACTGCAGGATGTGGAAAAAAGCTTAGGAATTACTGGTAAGCCAATTAGTGTAGAGGTTACAAAATGGCAGGATAAAATGCCGAAATATCATTTGAATCATCGCAAAACGATTGAAGCATTAAATGAGAAATTAGCGGACATATACCCTAATATCATCCTTGCGGGCTGTTCCTACTACGGAGTTGGAATTGCAGATTGCATTATGAATGGAAAAAACACGGCAAAGAAAATAGCAGAAGCGGAGTAATCCTCCGCTTTCTTATTATACGTTTACAAATTCCTCTAACGGTGTGACCGAATAATCCACCACATTCCCATTTTCATATATGAATTGATGATTATATGTATTTGAATCCTCAAGCATTTGTGGAAGAAAATACTTTACATTTGCCAGTCCCAGATTTTCTGGGTGCAGGATCCACGATATATTCTTCCACGCTAAGATTCCTTCGTCTGTACTAACTGGTGTATGATATTCAAAAGTTTCTGGGATTTCCGCTACGAAAGCATGCATTCCACCCGTTCTTATGCCATCCACAAGCCAAGTGACAACCCCTTTGTAGTCCACATCCTTTAATGAAATCCCTGTTTCCTCCAATATTTCACGTAAAACGCTCTCTTTAGGTTCCTCGCCCTTCTCTATTTTTCCGCCAACACCGTTCCATATCCCCATCCATGGTGATTTTACGCGGTTAAGCATAAGGATTTGCTCGCCTTTTTTTATAAAACATATGGTATATTTGTATTCCATGAATCTCTCCCCTTTATGACAAAATACACTGCCTATATTATAGCAAAAAAGAGCAGGCATACCTGCTCTCTAGTACTCTATTTGTTGTCGTAAGCTCTGTGCTGCCTTGATTATATCTGATGCCTTACTGATTGCCGTGATGACAGATACCCCATCTGCCCCTGCCTCCTTAACATTCATTGCATTTTCCACAGTAATACCGCCAATCCCTACTATTGGAATAGTAATACCTTTTTCTCGGAAGTGTTGGATATGCTGAACTCCTTGGACAGGTTTTGCATCCTCCTTTGTTTTAGTAGGGAAAATCGGTCCAACCCCAAAGTAATCCGCACCTGCTTCCAGAGCTGACATCGCTTCTTCCATCGTATGAACAGAGACACCCAGAATTTTATCGCCAATTCTGCTTCGCACTTTCGCCACCGGCTCATCCTCTTGGCCGATATGTACACCGTCAGCATCTAAGGAAATAGCTAAATCAATATCATCATTCACAATAAATGGAATATCATGCTTTTTACAAATGGTCTGCAGTTCTTTTGCAAGGGTAACTTTCTCAACTCCTGTTAATGCATGATTGCCCTTTTCACGGAATTGAAATAAGGTAATCCCTCCGGCAATGGCTTCCTTTAATACTTCGGCAGGTTCTTTATAGCAATTGGGGCTGCCCATAATAAAATATAGTTTTAACATTTCTCTTAATCTATGTGTATTTATTCGTGACATTTAAACAAACAACCCCTTTTGTAAAATTCTCTTTTTATACGCCCAATGATTCGTTGGACCATGTCCGTTTCCAAGTGAAATATTTTCTTCAATGGCCGCTTGGATAAATTCCTTTGCTGTTTTAACCGCTTCCTGCACTTTTTTCCCTTTCGCAATTTCAGCAGTTATCGCAGCTGAAAAGGTACAACCCGTTCCATGAGTGTTTTGCGTATCTATTCTTTTTGAGCTATAATAGGCGAATTCACAGCCGTCAAAAAATAGATCCATAGTTTCTAATGGATCGGCATCATGCCCGCCTTTAATCACTACATTTTTCGCACCTAATTCTATGAATTTCTTCGCTGCCGCTTCTTTATCTTCTTTTGTTTTTATTTCCATTCCAATGATGACTTCTGCTTCCGGAATATTTGGCGTAATGATCAATGAAAGTGGGATTAGCTTTTGTTTTAATGCAGCAATTGCTTCCTGCTGCAAGAGGGATGCCCCTCCTTTGGCTATCATGACAGGGTCAACAACAATATTTCTCCAATTATAATCAGTAATTTGTTGAGATACGGCATCGATTATATCAGCGCTAAACAGCATCCCTGTTTTTAAAGCATCCACTCCAATATCATTAGCAATAGAATTAATTTGCTGTACCACTGCATCGGTAGACATGGGATATACACCTTGTACCCCTAGTGTGTTTTGTGCTGTTACCGCTGTGATGGCCGACATCCCATATACCTCTAGTTCTTGGAAAGTTTTCAAGTCGGCCTGAATACCCGCACCTCCGCCACTATCTGAACCTGCTATTGTTAATGCTTTTCTCATATTACACACCTACTTTATCTTTTTTCCACATTAGATTTTTCATTTATTTCCTGATCAGATACAGCTGCAAGCTGATTTAAAAATTCGATTTGAAAACTTCCTGGCCCTTGATTTACGGTTTTTTCCGCCGCCAATTCAGCTGCAATTCCATAGGTACATACCGCTGAGGTTGCTGCAACCAATAAATTTTTCTCGACAGCCGCAAAAGCTCCGATTACAGAAGTAAGCAGACAGCCTGTTCCTGTTACCTTTGTTAGGATTGGATGACCGTTTCTACCTACATAAGTTGTAAGTCCATCTGTAATCACATCCTCTTCACCTGTTACAGCAATGATTGTTTGCAGCTTTTGAGCAGCCATGACAGCAAGGTCTATTGGATTTTTCTGGATATCTCCCGTATCTACTCCTTTCACCTCTGCCTGTTCTCCAGCGATATTGGCTATTTCCCCTGCATTTCCTCTTATAATGGAAACCTTTACCTCGCGAATTATCCTATCGGCCATCTCAGTGCGATACGGTGTTGCACCTGCCCCAACTGGATCAAAAATAACCGGAACTCCATGAGCATTAGCAGACTTACCTGCGATAATCATAGATTCTACCGCAGCAGAGTTTAACGTTCCCATATTCAAAACGAGCGCACCAGCAATCTTAGCCATGTCACCCACTTCTTCAGGCGCATATGCCATCACAGGCGATGCTCCTAATGCAAGTAATCCGTTTGCGGTAAAATTAGTCACCACTACGTTCGTAATATTATGAACAAGCGGATTTTCACGTCTTACCTTTTCCAAAATCTCACCTATCATTATGCTTTTATCCATTTTCCTTCCTCCTTAAGTGGACTTGAGGGTTTGGTGGGAAGCGGGGTCTGGTCCCCTATCCCAGTTGGGATGCAGGGACAGGTTCCTTGTCCCTTTCAGTTATTGCGGAAAAAGGATCCCCCACTTCGCACCAACAAAAAAAGCCAGATCCATTATGGACCTGGCATCATTAGTAAGAGAAGAAGCAATCTTAACTCACTACTTTCCTCCGCTGGTATTAGCCAGATCAGGTCCAAAGGGTTAAAAAACTTCCTGTTTTTCTCTCAGCCCGAATAGAGGGCACCCCTAGTAGTCTTCAAAACTTATTCTTTGTATTTATCATATCCCCAGAAAAAATATATGTAAAGGTTTAAATCATTGTTGAACTTTAATTGGTTCCTGCCCCTACAAAAAAAGGATTTTGTGATTTATTGTCAAAATTTAATAGTACAAAAGACTTCAGGAGAAAGTGGTTGAAGGTATGGATAAGGAATTGAAACAAATTGGTCGAAGGATATTAGAAAATCGTCCACTATTAGCTAAAAAATTGCAGGAAAAGCAACGCCATGAATTACATTTTCATTTACTCGAAGATCTTACACCAATTCATGAAATGTTTTTTCATCATCTAGGTAATTCCATTATTCACGGAACAGATTCTCCCCATCAAGATATAAAGAAATGGGCAAATTTGTTAATTGAAAAATCATGTTTATTCTCGGCACGACTTAAAAAACAATCTCTTTTTCCAAGTTATCATTATAGATCCGTGATAATGGAATTTTTAGAAGAAGAAGTGTATAACAAAGTCGTTTCTCCGCAAACTCTCATACAGGCGATAAAAAAGGTTGATTCTTTCATAGAACATTCATCTATTATTTTTTCAAATCAACGAAAACCTTACATATTAAAAGAATTACGGAATTATGCCTTAACCTTGGCCGAAGAAAATATTACGCTGCGCGAATTGGATGATTTAATAAATGCGTTGAAAGAGGCGACAATCCTTGTCATTACCGACAATAATGATGCAATTAAATATGCTAGCAAAAAATTTTGCGACATTACAAAATACAGCGAAGAAGAATTAATTGGTGCAACCCATCATGATCTTTTATATTCCGGCTACCATTCGGAAGACTTTTTTCGTGAAATACGAGAGTATATCGAATTAGGAAAGATATGGAAAGGAGAAATTTGCAACAAAGCAAAAGATGGAAGTCTTTATT
>Ga0224733_1112_pt1 | contig 14325 bp, 12 predicted proteins | sample IA12soil_GW_FP2_FD_161642 | JGI IMG/M metagenome (GOLD analysis project Ga0224733, IMG submission 161642) | Enriched cells from agricultural soil in Iowa, United States - IA12soil_GW_FP2(-) | ecosystem: Environmental > Terrestrial > Soil > Agricultural land | place: USA: Iowa | collected 2017-05-08
TATTCAAAAGAAAGTTTGGCACTTCTCTGGGAAGAATATAAGCGTTCGCTTAACCCTCATGAATACCCGGTGGACTTAAGTCAAAAATGTTGGGATAATAAAATTAAAAACATTGAAGAAGTAAAAAAGCATGTGAAAGACTTATCGAAATCATTTTAAAAACGCCGGGAGGTTATAAAATGGAAAGTCTGCGTAAACAAATAATAGAAGAAATGAAAGTAAAGCCAACGATTGATCCGAAAGAGGAAATACGCACTAGTGTCGACTTTTTAAAAGCCTATTTGAGAAAGTATCCTTTTTTTAAGGGGTTTGTACTGGGACAATCTGGGGGGCAAGATTCTACCTTAACAGGGAAGCTTGCTCAAATCGCTATTAATGAATTGAAGGAAGAGACAGGCAATCAAGATTACAAATTTATTGCTGTTCGACTTCCATATGGAGTACAAAAAGATGCACAAGATGTAGAAGATGCCATTCAATTTATCCAGCCAGATAAAGATGTAACGGTTAATATAAAACCAGCTGTAGATGCTCTGGAGGATTCTTTTAAAGAAGCTGGTATTGTGATTTCAGATTTTGAAAAAGGGAACGTTAAGGCAAGAGAACGAATGGTTGTGCAATATGGTATTGCAGCAATGGAAAACTGTGTAGTTCTTGGAACCGATCATTCGGCAGAAGCAATTACTGGATTTTATACTAAATACGGCGATGGCGGAGCAGACCTGGTTCCTATTTTCCGCTTAAATAAGCGTCAAGGCAAAATGTTATTGAAAGAATTAGGTTGCCCTGAGCACTTATACCTAAAGACACCGACCGCAGATCTTGAAGATGATCGTCCACAATTACCGGATGAAAGTGCTCTGGGAGTATCGTATGATGATATTGATAATTATTTAGAAGGCAAAGAGGTTTCTAAACAGGCACAGGAAACCATTGAAGCCCTTTATAAAAAGTCGGAGCATAAGCGTCACTTACCTATTAACGTTTTTGATGATTTTTGGAAGTAACATTTCGGAGGGAGTTCCTATGAGCTCTCTCTTTTTTATTTGACCGTCACCTAAAATTTCCAGGGAATAGAATGAATAAAAAGAATCTATAATACAATTCCATTTCCTGCTTTTTCTCCAAGGCATTTCATAGTATGCTATAAATAGAGCCTAAATATTAGGAATTTTCCAAAGCATTTCACATTTCCCGAACATGGAGGTAAAAGATGACTACAAATCATATGCATCCAAAGTTAAAACAAGTGTTGAATAATATTGAAAAAGTAATGATAGGAAAAACAAATGTTGCAGAGCTCAGCCTTGTTGCTTTACTGGCAGAAGGGCATGTACTTCTGGAGGATGTTCCAGGAGTCGGAAAAACCATGATGGTTCGTGCCTTAGCAAAATCCGTCAATGCAACATTTAAGAGAATCCAATTTACACCTGACTTATTACCATCCGATGTAATCGGTGTTTCGATATTTAATCCGAAAGATTTAGAATTCCAATTTAGACCTGGTCCTATTATGGGGAATATTATTCTGGCAGATGAAATTAATCGTACATCACCGAAAACACAGTCTGCCTTATTAGAAGGAATGGAAGAAAGCAGTGTTACGGTTGATGGTGTTACAAGGTATCTGGATAAACCTTTCTTTGTAATGGCTACCCAAAACCCAATCGAATATGAAGGTACCTATCCTTTACCAGAGGCGCAGCTAGATCGGTTCTTATTAAAAATGAAAATGGGTTATCCGGAAGTAGATGAAGAGATTGAAATATTGAGCAGGGCTGAAAAGCAAGCGCCAATCGAAAGTCTGCAATCTGTCATCTCTCTTCAGGAATTAAGAGAATTACAAAATGAGGTAAAGGAAGTTTATGTTGATCATAGTATTAAACAATATATTGTCAGTATTGCCCATCAAACGAGAATCCATGGGAATGTATATCTGGGGGTAAGCCCGCGTGGTTCTATTGCTTTAATGAAAGCGACACAAGCATATGCCTTTTTGAGAGGAAGAGATTTTGTCATACCTGATGATGTTCAATATCTTGCACCTTATGTATTTTCACACCGCATTATTTTGAAATCTGAAGTGAAATATGGAGGAATGTCACCGGAGGATATTGTGTATGAAGTAATTCGATATATTCGTGTACCTGTTCAAAAGGTAGTGAAGTAAATGAAAATAAAGTGGAAAATGAAAACATGGATGAAAATAGTCCTCCTATTCATCACCCTCGGTATTGTCTTTTCCTATGCAATGTTTCAGGGGGGCTTTGTAAGCTGGTTTTTGTTCTATAGTTTTACTCCATTTGCCCTATATGCACTGCTTGTGGCGTTTTATCCTATGAGCGACTTTAAGGTAGAACGAACATTTAATGGTGATAGCTATAGTGTTGGAGATAAGTTGGAAATTACAATCTCTCTGGAAAGAAAAGTTCCTTTCCCTTTATTCTTTTTTGTTATTCAAAACGATACAACAATTACTGAAAAATCGGAGGAACTCATTCTTTATCCGTGGTTTAAGAGGGGAATAAGTGTTATTTATACTGTTGAAAATTTGCATAGGGGGGAACATATTTTTGGAGATATTACCATTAAAAGTGGGGATTTTCTGGGGCTGATTTTGAAAAATCGAGTTATACGAGATTCAAAAACTATTCTTGTGTATCCTTCCTATATCGATATGGTATATCGATCTATTGAAAGCCGCTATGAACAGGGAGCTTCTGCCTCTCAGATTAGACTTCAAAATGATTCTACAATGGTAACCGGTGTAAGGGAATATCAACCTGGTGATCGCTTTACATGGATAGACTGGAAATCTACGGCGAAAAAGAATGAAATGCAGACAAAGGAATTTGAGGAACGTCAGTCTCATGATATTTCCATTGTATTAGATAGGACACCGTCCAAGAGCTTTGAATCGATGGTGAAATTTTCTGCGTCCCTTATTAGAACTATTATTAGACATGGAGGACAAATTGGTATTTACTCTGTTGGAAAAGAGCACTCCATCTTTCCCATTCGAGGTGGAGAAGAGCACCAGCATCAGCTATTTTATCATCTCGCAAGGGTGAAGGCCGATAGCAACACACCGGTTTACACCATTCTCGATGGGGATAAGGCATTCTATCAACAAGCTGCGGCTATCATGATTGTAACCTCAACCCTTTCCCAATCATTGTTAGAAAGTTCGCACAAGTTTACAAAAAGAACAGGGTCTGTTGTTATTTTTGTTATAAAAGAGAATGGAGAAAGGGTTACACATGAAGAAAATGCCTTACATGATCAGGCTTTAAGAAACGGGACATACGTGAGATTCCTTTATGATGAAGGTTTTCGTTCTGCCTTATTGGGGGTGAAGCAGAGATGAGACAAACGATTCGCGATAACAAAGGCTTTGTTATTATTTTATATGTCTTTAGTTTCTTTCTCTTGTGGGAATGGATCAGACCTTTAGAGACAATAACAGATACAGGAAATGTCTACTTATTTGTACTGTACATTCTTATGTCCTTTGCTCTTTATTTATTTACGATAAGAAAAGGTATTGATATTATACTGAAGTTTTTCTTTATCCTCATATCTCTTCATCATTTGTATTACCAACAGCCCTTGTATAAATGGAGCTGGATGATGGATTTTTGGGGAAACTTTATCCATAACTTGAAGAGACTTTTTAGCGGCAATTGGGACCTTTTATCAGGTGAGTTCCGCAGTCTTTTATTCTTCATTTTACTTTGGCTTATTACCTATCTTTTGAAATACTGGCTTACAGTACGAAGGAATGTATTTATTTTTTTTGTAATGACCGTCATATATATCACCATCTTAGACACATTTACCCCTTACCGCGGAGAATGGCCAATCGTTCGAACTATCATTATTGGCTTTATTTTACTTGGTATTCTTCACTTTAAAAGAATTTCAGAACAAAACAGAGTAGCAAATAATAAAGATAATTGGTTTAGGTGGATGGTTCCACTCACTGTCATGATAAGTGCATGCACTCTATTTGCATTGGCTGCTCCGAAAGCAGACGCTATTTGGCCGGACCCCGTACCATATATTAAATCGCATGTGGGAAAAGACAAACATAATGGCAAAGGCTCCGGCGGAGGAAGAACCGTAGGATATCGTTCAGATGATTCTCAATTAGGCGGACCATTTCAAGGGGATAATACCGTTGTTTTTAGAGCAAAAGCACCCTCTAGACAATATTGGCGGGTAGAAACTAGGGATACGTATACAGGAAAAGGGTGGATAAATACGGAGAATGTGTCTACTGATATTTTTTCCTCTGGTTCTCTTGCAAATACTTCTGTAACTAACAGTATGATAGAAGGTGTAAAAGAGGAAAAGGCTGATATCCATTTTAAGCGAAATAATTATACGATTGTATATCCATATGGATTACTAAGAATAGTAGGAAAAAGTGGGATGGATAGATTTATCACTAATATTGGAACGGATAAGATAGATATTTTTAGTGAAGATCCTAAAAAGGTACTGAATGATTATACCGTTATTTATACCTCTCCACAATATAGTGTTAAAGCTTTAAAAGAACCCCCGCAACATGAATTTGTATACCCTAGTGAGACTTTGCAGCTGCCGGACACATTGCCACAAAGAGTACGTGACTTGGCTGAGAAAATAACTGCGGGCAAAGATAATGAATACGATAAGGCAAAAGCGATAGAACAATATTTTCAAATGAATGGATTTGTCTATGACCAGAAAAATGTCGCTATTCCAAATCAGAATCAAGATTATGTGGATCAATTTTTGTTTGAAACAAAAAGAGGATATTGTGATAATTTTTCCACCTCCATGGTTGTTTTGCTCCGCTCGGTTGGGATTCCGGCACGATGGGTTAAAGGATATTCTGGTGGAGATTATGTGGATACGGTGGATGAAATGTATAAATTATATGATGTTACGAATAATAACGCCCATTCATGGGTAGAGGTTCTATTTCCGAATGTAGGATGGGTGCCTTTTGAACCAACCGTTGGGTTTGCCAATAACGCGATTTTTAAGGACGATGAGGAAAACAAGGCTGTAAATTCTAAAACCCCTGACGATGAAATGAAAAAAAACCAGCCGCAAAAGAATCAAATGGAGCAAGCATCTCAACAAAATACTTCAACAACAGAAAAGTTCTCCTTTAAAGCGGAGTGGAACAAAATTTGGAATTATATAAAGCTGCATTGGCTGCGTTTAGTAATGATTCTAGGTGTGCTTCTTTTAATGGTTGGGTATATATATTGGAAACGCAGTAAATGGTTACCGTTTTACTTGGTATACCGTTACCGGAGGAAGAAGGATCCAGATACCTTTTCTAAGGCGTATTTATCGTTATTGAAGCAATTAGAGAGATATGGAATTCGGAAACAAAACGGTCAGACATTAAGAGAGTTTGCTAAACATGTAGACACCTTCTTTGAAACCAATGCAATGAGACTACTCACAGAGCATTATGAAAGGGTTATTTATAGAGGTGGTCAAACAAGTATCAAGTGGGAAGATACGCGTGAATTATGGGAAAATTTAATTAAAAAGACAAGCAGTTGACCCAGACCACAATCAATTATACAATGATACAAAATATAAGTTGCACTTCATATAATTTTGATAATATGGTTCAGAAGTTTCTACAAATCACCGTAAATGATTTACTATGAAGGCAGTTTTATTCTATTGTTTTTGAATTAAGGTAGATGCAATTGCGCACTGTCTTAAGTGTTTTTGTTGTTCCTCAAAAACTAGAATTCTGCCTTCTATTGTTATTATTTGAGGCGGAAATTCTAGTTTTTTTATTTTGTATGAATGTGAAACTGAAGAATAAATTTTTGTAAGGTATTTAACATTAAAAAAGATAACTGTTTGTCTGGTTCCTACTCCTATCGACTAGCAGATACGATCAAGTCTTCATAGCCACATCGTGTTTTTCTTAGGTTTTACGTCGAATCTGCAATAGGAAGTATGTCGATCAACAGGAGAATACACTTTTCTAATTAATGGAGGATAGTCCTAATGACTGAAAATGTAAGCATTCAAAACCAAGAAATGATCGTTGTACTGGATTTTGGCAGCCAATACAATCAATTAATTACAAGAAGAATTCGTGAATTCGGTGTTTATAGCGAGCTTCATCCTCATACACTGACGGCTGAACAAATTAAAGCGATGAATCCAAAAGGCATTATCTTTTCTGGTGGTCCTAATAGTGTGTATGATGAGAATGCATTCCGATGTGACGATGCAATATTTGATTTGGGTATTCCGGTTCTAGGGATTTGTTATGGTATGCAATTGATGACCAAACATTTTGATGGAAAGGTAGAGCCTGCTAAACATCGTGAATATGGAAAAGCGAAAATTAATATTCAATCACCATCAAAGCTTTTTGAAAATCTGCCAACCGAGCAAGTAGTTTGGATGAGCCATGGGGACTTGGTAACGGAAACCCCAGACGGATTTACTGTAAATGCAACAAGTCCATCTTGCCCAATTGCATCCATGAGTGATCCATCCAGGAATTTGTATGCTGTTCAGTTCCATCCGGAAGTACAGCATTCAGTATATGGAAACGATATGTTAAAGAACTTTGTATTCCATGTTTGTGAGTGTGAAGCAAATTGGTCTATGGAGAATTTTATTGAACTGGAAATGCAAAAAATCCGTGAAACGGTCGGCGATAAAAAAGTTCTTTGTGCGTTAAGTGGTGGTGTTGATTCCTCTGTTGTAGCGGTGTTGATTCATAAAGCCATTGGCGATCAATTAACTTGTATCTTTGTGGACCACGGACTGTTGCGTAAAGGGGAAGCAGATAGCGTTATGAAGACATTTGCGGAAGGTTTCCATATGAATGTCATAAAAGTAGATGCTAAAGACCGCTTCTTAAAGAAACTTGAAGGAGTTTCGGATCCTGAGAAAAAACGAAAAATAATTGGAAATGAATTCATTTATGTCTTCGACGACGAGGCTAAAAAGCTTGAAGGTATTGATTTTCTTGCCCAAGGTACACTTTACACAGACATTATTGAAAGTGGAACAGCAACAGCGCAAACGATTAAATCCCATCATAATGTTGGGGGCTTACCAGAAGACATGCAATTTACTCTCATTGAGCCATTAAATACATTATTTAAAGATGAAGTAAGGGCGCTGGGAACGGAACTTGGAATTCCAGATGAAATTGTCTGGAGACAGCCTTTCCCTGGTCCTGGTTTAGGAATTCGTGTTTTAGGCGCTATTTCTGAAGATAAATTAGAAATCGTTCGGGAATCCGATTTTATCTTGCGAGAAGAGATTAAAAAAGCAGGGCTGGAGCGTGAGATTTGGCAATACTTTACGGTTCTCCCTGATATTAGAAGCGTCGGTGTTATGGGAGATGCCCGTACGTATGATTATACAATCGGTATTCGTGCTGTAACATCCATTGATGGGATGACTTCCGACTGGGCAAGAATTCCGTGGGATGTACTAGAAACCATCTCTACCAGAATTGTAAACGAAGTGGCACATGTAAACCGCGTAGTTTATGACATCACAAGCAAGCCACCGGCAACAATTGAGTGGGAATAATATGGAACATTATTATAGTGTAACCACGCTATAAATACAGTCATATCAACGGTTTGGATGATATCGATTCTGAATTTTTTTAGAATCACCTGCAACTATTTATATGTCAATTTAAACTCTCTTTTATTTAGTTTCAAAAACTAAGTAGAAGGGAGTTTTTTATTTGGCTAAAATAAACGAATTGATTGATGACTTTAGTTTGAATCAGCAAATCCAAGGTAGAAAAGAAAAGTACATTGAGTTATGTAGCTATCGTTTGAACCGCTGGCGAAAGTTTGTAGAATCTGAATATCAAGTGACAGAACTAGAACAAGTAGAACCAATACATATAAAACAATTTATTCGCAGTTGTCAGCAAACTGGTATTGAAAAAGCAATTACAATTAACGGCAATATCGCAACACTCCGTGTATTTTTTAATGAATTAGTTGATGATGGTTGGTTAGATGAAATGGCGAATCCAATGCGAAGGATTAAGAAACTTAAAAGAGGAAAAGCGTATTATTCATACGTTTACAGACGAAGAAGTAAAACGGATCTTACGTGATGTTCAAGAAGGAACGTATTCGAATGTCAGGGACAAACTGATTTTAATTTTCCTGTTTGATACTGGAATACGTGTAAGTGAACTTTGCGACATTAAGGTGAGTGATGTTTCAGTGCGTCATATTGTTATTCGTGGTAAAGGTTCAAAACAGCGGTTAATCTACATTTCAAAGTTAATGCGAAGATATATGACGAAATATGAAGCCTTAAAGAAGTTGAGATTTAAAAAGAACCATCCAAACGAGATTGAGGACTATTATTTTTTAGACCAATCAGCTATGAGACTATCACGTTCTCGTATCAATAAAATTTTAAAAGAACATTGTAGAAATGCTGGTGTAAGAAAAGAAGTAAGGTGTTCACCACACGATTGTAGACACTATTTTGCCCACAAGCAATTAAAGAATGGCTTAGACATTTACAGTTTAAGTCGTTTGATGGGTCACTATGATACGCAAATTACTTCAAATTATTTGAGAGGTCTTGAAACAGAGAAAATTTTAGAAGTAGGAAGAATAAAATCACCCTTGAATAAGGTGCGTGTGTAAGTAAAAAGTGATAGAGGTGTATTACTAATGGAGAAAGAATATAGAATTTTTGATGTACAAGATAAAGATTTATTTGTTGCAATAGAAAGTCATTATTCTAAACGTACCGACGCTAAACAAGTATATATTGAATCGAAAATTTCAAAAGAAAAGAATGATGATTCTTTAATAATCACAATTGCAAAAAATGATTATGCCGAAATACATTCAGTTGTTACTTTTGGGGTTGAAGAGGGAGAACGATTTGCACTAGCATTGTTTAACCTTTGCCAATCCATTAAATACTGATAAGTTTATGAAATAAAAAAAGCCACCTACTCGCAATAGGTGACTTAACAGTAAATCGAAATCCAAGTTCACCAATAACTGAATACGACGTACTTTTTAACTTGCCTTCATTTTATCGAAAAAATTTGAGAATAGCAAGGCTTATTAAATGCACCCTTTTTTAGGTATGTCGCAACGTGGAAAGCCTAGTAACACGTTGAGAAACTAAACTTGACAGGTTATAACGTTCCCACTGCAAACAAACGTCTAGGATACAATAAAGCATTTCCTTGTTGATGCAAGTATCTGAATGGTGCTAGCGACCAATATAACGGCTAGGAGTGGAAGGTCTGGTGATTAAATTCACGCAGAATACATCATTTGTTAAAGAAGTTTCGGAGTTTCTCATGTTAGTAGAATATGATTTAACACCAGTTGTAGGCGACTGTACGGACTTTAGCAGCTATCGGGGGCAGAAGTAGATTAGTAGGTGTATTGTTCAAAAGAACGCATTTAACAAGGGCATACATATACGGATACCTCAAATGAAGGATTCATGTACATAAGCAAATGGCTGTCTATGTTTCAGATTCTATTCTATAAAGTTAGTTTCTGAAATGTAGGCAGTCATTTTTGCATCAAGCCGTTGTCCTCAACTCTGGCTTCATGTTGGAGAATTATCTTCTCTGTCAAGTTAAAAGGGCATAAAAATAAACCCCCAACAGCATTAAGCCATTGAGGGTAAAGATAGATGTACTGTTATTACTATTAAAGGACACTATTAACCTTATATCACAATATCACCACTGTTCTAATGGTGACAAACTTTATTAAGTTATTTATGGCTAAAGCCACTTGTCATTCACTACGTTCATTCCAAGAACTATTAACTAATTTTAGATAGCTATCATTTATTAGTTTATATATTAGTTAAATTTGTTAGGTGATTTATCACCGAACCAGCGTAAGCTGTATGTTTTTATTTTTATTATCTTTAGTTCTTTATATCTTATAGTGTGTGACTAAAGCCCAATTACAGGTGCGAAATGAAACTTTTTGTAGTGGTCACTGAAACCCTTGATATGACTGGGTTTGTTAAAGTCACAAGTTTAGGGATTAACCTGTGAGAAAAAGATCATAAGCCACGTTGGGTTAATCACTGATTTAGGGATTATTAAATATTGGGACAATTAAATGCTGAAACCCCTGCTATATAAGGCTTTTTAAAGAGTGTTAATCACAAATGAATATAAAGGGTATTTGTCTTTTTTTGGAGAATTATTAGAGAAAGGGGGAATGTTTAAATGAAATTGTCAGAAGTACCTAAGTATAAAGATAACATTATAGCTTTTTTAAAGTTTACCGATTATATCGATAGCCTACAGGAAGGTAATCTATATATGAATAACTTTCAGTATTATATTAACAGAGAGAAAGAAACAGGTGATAGAGGTGTCGGTGACAAATTGGAAGCCTCACAGGTATTATCAAAAGTAGAATTTAAAATGTACAACCAAGACACTGGAGAACTTGCTTTTTCAGGAACTAGCGGAAGTATCAATTTCCATTTTGATTTAGATGTAAAGAGACCAGTATTTTGCATATTTGCACTTCATAGTGATAACCTTTCTATTGTTGATGAAAATGATGAATATTATATTGCAGAAATGAATTTTACTGAGGAAGAAAAAGAAAAAATGTTAAAAGAGTTTGGAGAACAAATGCTAATTATTAACCCAAAGAACTTTATAGAAAGAGTAGATAAAACTTTATCTGGAATGGGGTACAATTACGTTTCTGGTAGAGTGAATTATGATGATTACTCCATAAACAACTCAAAAAGATTGGAATCATACAGAAAACAAGATAATGAAATATTCTTCTGGAAAGATAAGTTCTTTGAAAATCAAAATGAATATCGATTTGTTATTACTAGCCTTGAAACAGACGAAGCAATTACAGTGAACATTGGTGATATGAGTGATATAGCTACTAGGTTTAATGCAAGAGAGTTATTCAATGGCAAATTTCAAATTCGTATGAAAAAATAGATTTGTTAAGGGCTGTTAGAAATTATTTTCTAATGGCTTTTTGAAATAAAGCATTGAAGAATTAAGAACCTAAATATAAGAATATCCAGTTTAATTCAATGTACAATTTTGTGCATTAAAGACGCTTGGTTACCCTTTATAGACAGCAACCTACGAGACTTTTTTATGCACAACCCTTTATTAACAAGGTTTTTAGCTATAAAGTTGAATAGATCAATAACCTGGATATGCACAATGCACAATCCCACTTTTTAGCCATTTCCCTTAATTGATTCCTTAAAAGAGAAATAAAAAAGGGGTGATTATTATTCAGCCCCCTGTTTCTTCTTAGCACGTATTAGGGTACTTTTACTAATACCTGTGATTTCCTCTACTTGCTTATATGAATGAGTGTTAAGTAGTTCTAAAGCGTGTTCTATTTGTTTCTTACCATAAACCTTTGGACGACCTTCTTTAAAATCCTCACGCTGTTTAGCGATTGCTTTGCCTTCCTGAGTACGTTCTACTATTAGATTTCTTTCCATTTCTGCTACAGCTAATAGAGTAGTTAAGAAGAATCTTCCCATTGTAGTATCATCTAAGAGTCCTACATTAAGAACGTGAACCCTTACACCTTTAGAAAATAAATCTTTTACTATCTCTATACCTTCTACGGTGTTTCTTGCTAATCTATCTAATTGAGTAACAACCAGCGTGTCACCTTTATTTAGAGTAGCTAGAACCTCATTTAATTTAGGTCTATCCGTTTTAGTTCCTGTAAATTTCTCAGAAAAGATCATATCGCAATTCTCATTTTTTAATGCTGTAATTTGTACCTCTAATTCTTGTGACACTGTACTTACCCTTGCATATCCGTATTTCATAGTAATTGAACCCTTTTTCTTAATATATTTATGATACTAAGTTATGACACCTTTCGATACCTTGATATTACTGTACTTTAAAAAAGGTGTCAATACTATTAAGTTATGACACTACTTATCTTTTTGACTAATTTCGGTTACTTGAGTGTCTAAAATCTTTTTCATCAGAATGCTAGCAAATTGAACCCCTTCTTTTTCGTTAAGTATATCTTTAAGATAAATATTTTCACCAGCAGTATAGGTAGTAGGGAACTTTATACTTAAATATGTCATTATGTTTTTTTTAGAATTCCAAAAACGATATTTTACTTCCTCTTTGCCTTCGTAAGAAGTTAGAAATTTATCTATTGTCATGCCTTTTTTATACCAATTTATAATTTCTTTATTTATATAGACTTCATTCCAAGAATCGAATAAAGGAAAGTGTGCCATGATATTTCGAATAAATTTAAATAATTCTTTGGCTATATTAGATTCCATAGGAGGTCTTTTTAATTCAATATATTTTATGGCATGTTTAAGAGGTTCGTAGTTTAAGAGTTCAGTATAGACGGTAAATATAAAATTTATTTTGGTAAATCGATAATATGAATCCTTATTCCAAAAAGTATCTTCCATTATCTCTTCATATAAATCATAAAATTTGTTATACGCTAGATTCAAAAATATTTCTTCCGATTTATTAGGCTTTATTTTATTTTCCATATTTTCTCCTTATAGTTTAATTACAATATTGGAAATAAACGATACAATAATTGTAAACTGAAAAAGAGTTGGGGGTAAAGAACTGAATGAGTGGTTTTAAGAATATTTAAAACAAGACTCATAATAAGTCCAATCCTATTAGGATTGTACTTACTAAAAACAGGGGGGACGGTATGTATAATACACTTGAGAAAGTTTACGAATTATTATCTAAAAAATCTGAAGGAGATAAGTGGGATTATAAGGAAGAAATTCATATTAGCCCAAATACAGCTTTTATAGAAATTCTTAAAGATATTTTAGCACTTGGGAATAGTGGTGGCGGTTGGTTAGTATTAGGGGTAAATGATGATGGAGAAATTAAAGGAATAAAAGAAAAGTTAGACATTACTAAACTACTAGAAAAAATTCAAACAACTTTGGGATATAGTATTAACCTTGAGTTAAACTATTATGACTTAGAAAATGATGGAACGATTTTCACGGTAGGCTTACTTTTTATTTATGACTTTGAAAGAATTATTACTTGTCCAAAAACTTATCACAATGCAAAAGGTCAAGCAATCATCTTAATGGATACAGTCTATATACGACGTAATAGCAGTTCTAGACAAGCAAATGGCGAAGACCTAACAAGACTAATATTTAAATTGAAAAATAGTGGTAAATATAATTTTAATAAAGAAGAATTAGAACTATTAGAAAAACAAAAATTTTATTATCGAGAAGTTAAATTATTAGATGACTTCTTAACTGGAGAATATAAATTTAGTACAATGAGTTTTGCTGATAAATTAAATTATATTTATAGAGGAAAACAATATAAGTATAGTAAGCAAGAAATAGGAATTCTGTTAGGGCTTGAATTAGATTATTTAGATGATTACTTTGAAGGAAAAAGGTTCCCAAAGTTAGAACATCTTTTGCGTGCAGTAGAAATATTTAAATTAGAACATGATTACTTTTTTCAAACAACATACTTAGAAAATTTTCCGTTTGTTTATAATCCATTAGTAACTCATACAATATTAAATAAAGTAAAAGTGAATAAGTTCCACGTTGTAAATTTAGGGATGGGTAATGTGATAAAAAAACTGATTTATGACTTGTCTAGTGAGTTTGCGGCATTTAAAGAGTGGCTAAGTTTAGAAAAAAGATATGATAAAGGCGAGATGGATAATTCTTTAAATACGGCTTTTGAAACTCATATTTATGATAAATATGAACATTATTTAGCGGGACTATCAGATGATATTTATAATAAATTTAAAGATCACTTAAAAGTTCAGGGCATTCATTAAGAAATTGGAACGTACCATTTTTAAACTTAATTCGCTACCGTTAGAAATCATTTGACCATAATCTTCATTTTCAGTCATATAGGCATTATATCTAGCATTGGAAAAAGCATAATAAACATCGTCAACTTTTTGTAGTGAATAAATAATATAAGGTTCAAAATTCGCATAATGTTTTTCTTGAGGTAAATATCTATGCCAATCATGAAAGTCATGACTTGTATATAAACTATTAAAATCCATAAATTTTCCCTCCTTAATTTTAATTTATCATTAAACATTTTCGTAAATTTCGAAATTACTTTTCAAGTAACTTTGATAAGGGAAATTCTTCAACAAACCTAACTTCGCAGTTATCATAACTGTAATCTCGAGTTCTGACTATTTGATTTTGTATCTCATATAAAAAATGATATTCAACAACAATCTCATCAACAGATATTTTTATTTCCTTAATAGT
>Ga0224733_1113_pt1 | contig 14216 bp, 17 predicted proteins | sample IA12soil_GW_FP2_FD_161642 | JGI IMG/M metagenome (GOLD analysis project Ga0224733, IMG submission 161642) | Enriched cells from agricultural soil in Iowa, United States - IA12soil_GW_FP2(-) | ecosystem: Environmental > Terrestrial > Soil > Agricultural land | place: USA: Iowa | collected 2017-05-08
AAACGACATTCTAATAAATTATAGCATGAACCTAATGGCATATCTACTGATTGCCGGGACTTCCATCTATGTATAAGCATAGCCGAATCGTTGAATCGAAAGACATCTTTCGTTCATCATGCCACTGGTTAAACAACAAAAAAACGGAGGATGGCTCCCCCGTTCTACAGGCCTGCCGGCCTGGTCAGTCGTTGTCAGTCAATGATTTCAGCCGTGTCTCCGGTTTTGGCACCGGCTGCATTGGCCTCGTCCGTGTCGATGTGCATGTCGAGCGCAAACGAATCGGATACGCGCGCAATGACGTTTTCAAACACCAGGCCGCGCTCGCCGCCGATACGCACTTTCAGATGCTGCTTGTCGGCAATGCCCCAGCCTTCCGCGTCGCTCGTGTGAAAATGGATATGACGAGCGGCAACAATCACGCCCTTCTCCAGTTCGATTTCACCTTGCGGGCCTTTTACCTTGATGCCTGGGGTTCCTTCAATATTTCCGGACTCGCGGACCGGAGCTTTCACGCCGATGGCGAAAGAATCCGTACGGGAAATTTCCAGCTGGCTTGCCGAACGGGCAGGCCCTAAAATTCTAACCTTATCAAATTGACCCTTCGGACCGATAACGGCCACCGTTTCATTGGCGGCGAATTGTCCGGGTTGGGATAGCGGTTTAAATTCAGTCAGCTGATAGCCTTGACCAAACAAAGCTTCAATATGTTCTTGGGTAAGATGGATATGTCGTGCGGACACGCCTACAGGTACAGTTTTACTCACGTGGATCACTCCTTAAATTTTCTCTATGTTCTGTACAGGCCAGACTCATTATACATCCTTTTACCCAAAAAAGAAAAAGACGTCACCGCTTTCATTCCAACTTTCATGCATTTCCTGCCATTCTGCTACAAGATTGTCAAAAATGTCTGCTCCGTATTCCCAAAACATGGTTTAATTCCACCCAAATCAAACCGGTTTAGCCGGAAGATGCCTGCTCAGAAAAGAGAGCGCATTGCCCGACATCCATCCTTTGACCAGATCCTCCGGATAGCGGGCAAGCAGCAGATCGATAAACGCCGGATAGCGTCCGGGATGCTCCAGATCCTGAATCCATGTTTCGATCCCGTCAAAATCGGAGCCGAACATGAGCATGTTCCCCGCTCCCTGCTCGCACATCCGCTCAATATGGGGAAGAACATCTGCAGGAACGACCGGCCCTGGGCCTTCTTTTACAAAATACGGCACAAACGTAATCCCGATGCGCCCGTCCATCGCGGCGATCGCCCGAATCTGCTCATCGTTCAAATTACGGGGGTGCGGGCACACCATCTTTGCATTGGAGTGGGAAGCGATAAACGGCCGTTTCGATCGTTCGGCCAGCTCCCAAAACCCGGCCTCCGATAAATGGGATACGTCCAGCAGCAAACCGGTTTCGTTGCACAGCTCAATGAGCTGTTTCCCTTTTTCGGTAAAGCCTCCCTTGCGCTTCTCCATCACGCCGTCGGCGGCCCAGTTCGCATGATTCCACGTAATCCCAAGGAACCGCACGCCCAGATCATAGCACACTTTGACATAAAACAAGTTTCCCTCGAATCCGTCGGTGCCCTCCACGGACAGCAGCCCCCACGGCTGAAGGGCGTGGCTTTGAGGCGGGTGCTGCTCCGCCGCCTTTACGGCATGCTCCAGCGAGGCTGCGTCTTCTCTCCATTTCATCCACCGGACGCCTTCCTGCACGGGAACGACACGGGAGGTAAACACGTCGATCTGATCCAATATATGCTCAAAGCGGGGAATCCCCCGTTCCTCAGACAAAAAGATAGCGAAGGTTTGCAGCGCCACTCCTCCTTCCTGCAGACGCTTGTAAGTCACATCCAGCATCGGATCGTCCGCAAAGGAGATGCTTTTATCCTTCACCATTTTACTTAATACATCACAATGATAATCCACCACCGGAATTGTCATGCTTATGCCTCTCCTTTCCGCGGTACGCAAGCAAAAAAACCTGTCTATCCCATATAAACTGAATCAAAGTCCGGGTACTCGCCGAGCACCTCTAATCCGGCTTCATTCAGCTTATATCAATAAACAGGTTTCATCAAATGATGGCATATCCTGCCATTTCCCTTATCTGGGCTCTACGATCAGCTTGATCGCCGTTCGGTCTTCCCCGTCAATAACGATATCCGTAAAGGCTGGAATACAAATCAAGTCTACTCCGCTGGGTGCTACAAATCCCCGGGCAATGGCTACCGCTTTAATCGCTTGATTGAGTGCGCCTGCTCCGATGGCTTGCAGTTCAGCCGCCCCGCGTTCACGAAGCACGCCTGCCAGAGCACCGGCAACAGAATTTGGATTGGACTTTGCTGAAACTTTTAATACTTCCATGGTAAGTACCTCCCCTGGGAATGATGATAAGCTTCCACATACTAGATGTTATTCGGGAGTCCGGAAATAATTCCTTCTTTCTGACAATTTTTCAGCCATAAATCCGCCAATAGTCTCAGAGGAAAACTCGGTCAATCCATGATCCAATCGTCTTCGAGAATCCGAATTTTTTCCATTTTCAGCGCCTTGCCGGTTGCATCGTCCAGCTGGACAAATACGCCGTGGAAGTGCCATTTTCCGTTGTCGACCTGGAACCGGACCGGCAGCTGTGTTTTGAATTTGCGGAGTACCGCATCGCGTTCCATGCCTAAAATGCCTTCTCTAGGACCGACCATGCCGGCATCCGTGAGATAGGCCGTTCCGTTCGGTAAAATAGTATCATCATTGCTCTGCACGTGGGTATGTGTTCCTACGACGATCGAAGCACGGCCGTCCAGATGCCAGCCCATGGCGATTTTCTCGGATGTGGCTTCGGCATGAAAATCAACAAGAATATGCTTGTGCTTCTTGCGGAGCTGGTCGACGATCTCGTCACTTGCCCGAAACGGGCAGTCAATGGCCGGCAGAAACGTACGTCCCTGCAAATTCACGATGGCCAGTTCTTTGCCGTTCGCTTTAATGATCGTATGTCCCAATCCCGGCGTCCCTGGCGGAAAATTGGCCGGTCTCACCATGCGCGGTTCGTCGTCGATAAAGTCAAAAATCTCCTTGTTATCCCACGTATGGTTGCCCAGCGTAATTCCATGGACACCCCAATCGAAAAAGTCTTTCGCAATCGACTGCGTGATCCCTCTGCCGGAAGCGGCATTTTCGCCGTTCGCAATGATGATATGAGGGTTATACTTCGTTTTTAACGACGGCAGCGTCGCTTTAAGCGCCTTTCTGCCTACACTGCCCACGATATCTCCAATAAATAATACGTTAATGTTGGTCTCCCCCTTAAGATGAACAAATATGAAAAGTGGCCCCCAAAGCGGCCACTTTTCATCATTTACATTATTTCGCGTATTCAACCGCGCGAGTCTCGCGGATGACCGTCACTTTGATATGTCCCGGATAGTCCAGTTCATTCTCAATCGTCTTCGTAATATCCCGAGCCAGCCGGAATGCTTCAGCATCGTCGATCTTCTCAGGCTGTACCATGACGCGGACCTCGCGTCCTGCCTGAATCGCGAACGATTTCTCGACGCCTTCGAACGATTCGGAGATTTCCTCCAGCTTCTCCAAACGCTTGATATACGTTTCGAGCGTTTCGCGGCGCGCTCCCGGTCTTGCAGCTGACAAGGCGTCGGCTGCGCCAACCAGCATCGCGATGACCGAAGTTGCCTCTACATCGCCATGGTGGGATGCAATACTGTTGATAACCACCGGATGTTCTTTGTATTTCTTGGCCAGCTCCACGCCGATTTCAACATGTGAGCCTTCCACTTCATGATCCAGCGCTTTACCGATGTCGTGCAGCAAGCCTGCACGCTTGGCCAATACGATATCTTCGCCGAGCTCTCCGGCCATCAGACCGGACAGATAAGCCACTTCCATGGAATGCTTCAGCACGTTCTGACCATAGCTGGTGCGGAATTTGAGCCGTCCCAAAATTTTGATCAAATCCGGATGCAGACCATGTACTCCCACTTCAAATGTCGCTTGTTCGCCATACTCGCGAATCCGCTCATCAACCTCTTTACGGGATTTCTCCACCATCTCTTCAATCCGAGCGGGATGAATGCGTCCGTCTGCTACCAATTTCTCCAAAGCGGTCCGGGCAATTTCCCGGCGGATCGGATCAAATCCCGATAAAATTACAGCTTCAGGCGTATCATCAATAATGAGGTCAATACCGGTCAGAGTTTCCAGTGCACGGATGTTCCGGCCTTCACGCCCGATAATCCGTCCCTTCATCTCCTCATTCGGCAGCGTCACCACAGATACGGTGGTCTCCGCCACATGATCTGCAGCGCAGCGCTGGATGGCGAGCGTTACGATTTCACGGGATTTCTTGTCAGCTTCTTCTTTCGCCTGCTGCTCAATATCTTTAATCATTTGAGCGGTTTCATGGCGAACTTCCTGCTCTACATTGCTCAAAATAATGCTTCGTGCGTCTTCCATGGTCAAACTGGAAATGCGTTCCAGCTCCGTGACCTGGCTTTTGTAAATCAAATCGATCTGCTGTTGAGTCTCTTCGATGCGTTTCTCCTTGTTGGCCACTTGCTCTTCTTTACGTTCAAGCGATTCAATTTTTTTATCCAGCGACTCTTCTTTTTGCAACAATCGTCTTTCCTGCCGTTGAATTTCATTTCGACGCTCACGAGTGTCTTTTTCAGCTTCGGTCCGGATTCTGTGTACTTCGTCTTTAGCCTCCAGTACCGTTTCCTTCTTCAGTGCTTCTGCTTCCTTACGCGCGTTTTCCACGATTTGTACAGCAGCTTCTTCAGCACTAGAAATTTTAGCCTCTGCAAGAGATTTGCGAATAAAATATCCAATCACGAACCCCAAGAACAATGCGGCAACAACGAGAACGACCCATAGCCATATAGGCATTCAGTTCACCTCCTCGTTGGTTCCTCCAAGGTATTCCTTGGGATCTTCTACAGTTGTCCATTCATTTCAATTCATCATACGTACTTCAATCATTTTCCATCTGCACAACTTCCCCATGGGAAGGTTGTACAAAACCCGTGCTACCCTAGAGGCGGGATAAGGCGGGGGTAGTTCATATGAATTGGAGAGAAATTAGAATCTTTCATTAAAAAACCTTTTTTTGGAAGGAAAAAAGATCTTTTTACAGGAATAGATTCATCTTCATTTTAGTATTTGTGAAAAGATATTGTCAAGAGAGGGCATTTCATATTGTGTCAACTTCTTCCTCAGTCGAATGAAAAATATTCCTCTTCATCCTCGGGATAAGCGTCCTCCTTGAGCAGCTGATTAATGACCTTCCGGACCAGCTCTCCGGAGTATCCCCGCCTCATCAAATAAGCCCCCGTTTTGCGCTTGCGATCGGCGGCTTCGCCCTTCGTCTGGTTCCATTTCTTGCGGCCGGCTGCCAGGGCTGCTTCAAATTCCTGATCGGAACTGACTTCGGCCAGCGCCTCGGATATAATCGACTTATCGACGCCTTTCTGCTGAAGCTCCTGCCTGATCCAGGCCTTGCCTTTGCGGTGGTTCCTGATTCGCTGCTGCGCCCACTGCCTGGCATAGCTTTCGTCGTCCACCAGCCTTTCTTCCACCAGCCGGTTCAGTGCATACTCAATCGATCCCGTTTCGATGCCTTTCTGCCGCAGTTTCATTTCAATTTCCTTGCGTGTCCTCGGCTTCCGTTCCAGCGCCTTTAAGCCTTCGACATAAGCCTGCTGCCGTTCATCCGCTACGACGATTTCCTCCAGCTCCTGCTTCGTAAAGGCGTTCCCCTTGACCATCCGGTACTTCACGAGGACGTCTTCGTGGACGGAAAGGGTGTAGGGTCCAAACGATATCAAATAACGCCCTCTCGGCTTGGCCAGACGCTCTACCTCCGTGATCCAAAGGGTTTCATCGTCCGGGAACCCTGCCAGTCCTTCATGAATTCCCCGTTCTTCATGAATTCCCTGCTCTTCATGAATCCCTTGCCCTTCCTGATGTCCATGGCTATTTCCTTTTCGCATCTCTCTCACATCCCATCACGTGTTCAATGTCATCCTGTAACAGCACCGCACCCTCTATATGAGAAAAGACGCCCAGTGACAGGTTATCACCGAGCGTCCTCATTATAGTCTCTATTCACAATACGACTTCAAACGACAACCCTATTCCAGCTCTAACAATTCCTGTTCTTCGCGTTCCTCGGCCGCCGCTTCTTCCGCAGTCGGCGCGCTCACCGTCGTCGTCAAATTGCTTGCCTCACGGATCTTATTCTCGATCGCTTCCGAAATAGGCTGATTTTCTTTCAGGAACTGCTTCGCATTCTCGCGGCCCTGACCCAGGCGCTCGCCTTCATAGGAGTACCAGGCACCGCTCTTATTGACGATATCCAATTCCGTACCGATATCGATAATGCTGCCTTCCTTGGAAATGCCTTCGCCGTACATGATGTCGATCTCCGCCTGCTTGAACGGAGGAGCCACCTTGTTCTTGACGACCTTGATCCGCGTACGGTTACCCACTACATCATTGCCCATCTTGATGCTCTCAATACGGCGTACATCCAGACGAACGGAAGAATAGAACTTCAGCGCACGGCCACCAGGGGTCGTCTCCGGGTTCCCGAACATGACGCCGACTTTCTCACGAAGCTGGTTGATAAAGATCGCAATCGTCTTCGACTTCGCAATCGCACCGGACAGCTTACGCAGTGCCTGGGACATCAGACGAGCCTGCAGACCTACGTGGGAATCCCCCATTTCGCCTTCGATTTCCGCTTTCGGTACGAGCGCGGCAACCGAGTCCACGACGATAATATCAACGGCGCCGCTGCGTACGAGGGCTTCAGCAATTTCCAACGCCTGCTCACCGGTGTCCGGTTGAGACAGCAGCAGCTCGTCAATGTTGACGCCAAGCTTGTTGGCATACGACGGATCAAGCGCATGCTCCGCATCGATGAAAGCAGCTTGTCCACCGACTTTCTGTACTTCAGCGATGGCATGGAGGGCCACCGTCGTCTTACCGGAAGATTCCGGTCCATATACTTCAACAACGCGGCCTCTTGGAAGTCCGCCAATACCAAGTGCTATATCTAGAGCCAGGGAGCCGCTGGGAACAACTTCCACCTGCATATGTGTCGACTCACCGAGTTTCATAATCGAACCTTTACCGAATTGTTTCTCTATTTGACGAAGCGCCATTTCAAGCGCAGCACGACGATCTGACAATAAACTCACATCCTTCACCGTTTATACTATTATGATACCTTGTTTTGGAACGTTTGCCAAGCATTTTTTCGAACATACATTCGTTTTTTTTGCCGGGCATTCTCCTCTCATCATCATGCCGCCGTACCTCAAACCAACCTCCGCAAGGAAAGCCTGCCAAATATGGGGGTCCCCGCAGGGGTTTGTTTTTCTATGATGATCGGATGCAAGAGTCCGAACTGGAACAGGCTTCCACCCTACTCCAACCATAAGAAAAAGAACCGCGGCAAACTTATTTTTGCACGGTTCTTCCGTATGGTTATATTATACCGCCTGGCCGGCGGCTGCACAACTTCAAACCTGATCTTTGGACTCCCCGGTGGCCGGATCGGTAGATACCAGTCTTTGCCACAACCGGTACAGCAGCGTTTTAACCGAGCGGACCCGGATCGTTTCGCGGTTGCCGTTCAGCTTCAGCTCAAACACCTCGGTCTTCTGTCCGCGCTGGGCGATCCCTACGTACACAAGGCCGACCGGTTTGCGTTCGGAATAACCCGGACCCGCGACACCCGTGACGGATAAGCCGAAGTCGCTGTCCGTGATCATCCGCACGTTCTCGGCAAGCACCTCGGCCACTTCGGCGCTCACTGCTCCCGGTGCGTCGTCTCCCTCCAGCAACGCATGCGGGACATGCAGCAGCTTCTCCTTCATCTCGTTGGAGTAGCAGACGATCCCTCCCACGAACATGGTGGCGCTGCCCGGAATGGACGTGATGCTCTCCATCAGCATGCCTCCTGTGCAGCTCTCAGCGGCGCTCAGCGTAATCCCGCGGTCCGCCATCATGTCAACGATGATCCGTTCGATCGGCACGTCCATGCTGGCGTACATATGGTCTGCGAGCCTGCTTTGAATTTGCCCCTGCATCGCATTCAGTTTCTCCATGGCTTCCTGCTCTGTAGGCGCTTTGGTGGAGATGCGTACGGTCACTTCACCCTCCTTCGCATAAGGAGCGATCGTCGGATCGGTCTGCCCGTCGATCAGGTCCAGAAGCCGATCCTCCAGCAGCGATTCGCCGATGCCGGCAAACTTGAGCATTTTGGAGTAAATCGGCATTTCGTCGGTCAGGGCGTGCTGAAGGAGCCACGGCTTCGCCTGCTGGTCGAACATCGGCTTCATCTCTTTTGGAGGACCAGGCAGAACGATATAGAAGTTATCATCCTGGGCAAGCGCGAGTCCGACGGCCAATCCCGTTTCATTCGGCAGCGGCGTGCTGCCGTCGATGACGAGTGCCTGACGGCGGTTGTTCTCCGTCATGTTGATCCCCCGCCCTGCGAAGAATCTTTCGATTTGATCCATCGCCAGCCGGTCAATGTGCAGGGAGCGGCCGACATGCGCGGCCAGGGCATCCTTGGTCAGGTCGTCCTGAGTCGGGCCGATGCCTCCGGTCAGGATCAGGATATCCGCGCGCTGCGAAGCAAGCTCAATGGCGCCCTGAAGCCGCGAGGCGTTATCGCCGACGACCGTCTGGTAGTAGACGTCTATTCCCATTGCCGCAAGCTCCTGCGACAAGTACTGCGCGTTGGTATTCACGATTTGTCCAAGCAGCAGCTCCGTACCGACTGCAATGATTTCTGCTTTCATCCTTGATTGGCCTCCCTGTTATCGTAAAGTAGAATGGATATACCTATATTGAACACTTTACACGTTTTTAGCCTATCCGTATCACAGCGTTTGGTGGAAAGAAAAAGCAATAGGATATCCCTATTGCCTTACACATTGGAAAGTTGAAGCAGTTTTTTGTTTTTGACAAAATAATCGATCCCCGAGTATATCGTGATCAAAGCCGCTGCCCAGATGGCAATATCGTCGAACGGCAGGCCGATCATCTCGAACGGGAAGTTGTTGATCAGAATCGCCACGATGGCGACAATCTGAATGACTGTCTTCACCTTGCCCCATTTGCTGGCCGCCACGACAGCCCCGTCAAGCAGCGCAATCTGGCGCAGGCCGGTAACGGCAAACTCGCGGCTGATAATAACCACAGCGATCCAGGAGTCGCATTTCCCCATTTCGACGAGCGAAACCAGCACCGCTGTAATCAGCAGCTTGTCGGCCAGCGGGTCCAGCAGTTTTCCGAGATTTGTAACCAAGTTGTTTTTGCGCGCCAAATAACCGTCTATACCGTCTGTGCTTGCTGCCAGAATAAAAATAATTACAGCGATTAGCTGATTGTACGGCAGCTCGAATGAATTCCAGGTAATCGGTTCCGGATAGAACTTGAAGTCGACCAGAAGAAACACCATCATGACCGGAATCAAACAGATTCTTGAAATGGTAATACGGTTGGGCAGATTCACTGTAAACCCTCCCCGGATAAATCAAACTAAGAAACGACATTCACATGCATGGCAGGCCGAAAATGAATAATAATGCACCCAGACCATCCATTATGTATGAATCCTCTACTTGGGGCAGCAGGCACAGCTTGCGGCAGGCCGGCAACCCCGCCAAGACAGCGGGACAAGTTACAGTATAATATATCAATTTATACACTGTCAAAAGAGGAGTAAGCTCCTCTTCCCGCCCGTTTGCCGTGCGGTATACGCCCGCATTACTTCAGATTGGTAAACTGCAGGTCCAGCGGCAGATCCGCCTTGCGGAGCAGCTGCATGACCGCCTGAAGATCATTTTTGCTCTTCCCGGTCACCCGGATCTGATCGCCTTGGATTTGGCTTTTGACCTTCAGCTTGGAATCCCGGATCAGCACGTTGATTTTCTTGGCGTTGTCCTGATCGATTCCCTGCTTCAGGGTGATCCGCTGGCGAACGGTTCCCATCGAAGCTGGCTCGACCTTGCCGTAATCCACGTTTTTGAGCGACAAACCGCGCTTGATCATTTTGGATTGCAAAATGTCAATCACCGCATTGAGCTTATACTCGTCATCGGAGGTAATGACCAGCGTCTCCTTCTCCAGCTTCAGGCTGCTCTTGCTCCCTTTAAAATCAAAACGGGTTTCGATTTCACGCTCCGTTTGATTGATCGCGTTGATCATTTCCTGGAAGTCCAATTTGGAAACAATGTCAAACGAATTTTCCGAACTCATCATTACACGCCCTTTCAGTTCCTTTTCATGTCATATTATATGAAATTAACCGGGACAAGTCTAATCCTAAACAGCGTTCCTTCCGTTCATGGATATTACCTCACGGCGTTCGGCACTGCTTAGGTAGAAGATAGGACGCGATTAGCGGAAGCCTACAAGCAATGAACACGGACCTCAAAAAAAAGACATTCGCCGGCTCTTGGTTCCGGGAATGTCTCGTTCTTATATTACGATCGGCTGCGGTCACGGGTTGGCTGGCGGAACATATCCAAAATGCCCAATACGATCCATGCCAGTCCAAATCCAAGAATGCCGTACCCCCAAGCGCTGGGAGTGAGGTAATAACCGAGCAGGCTGACGATAATTCCCACAATCGTGGTGATCCAGCTGACTGTCATAACCATACACCTCATTTCTATCCGGAGTAAAAAGGACTTAAAGCTAGATCTATTGTCCCCTGGAGTGTATGGCATTATTCAGTCGAGCCTGTCCCGCCGTTCAGCCGTTGCTGTTATCCGATTGATCGGAGGAATCTCCTGTCGACGAATCATTACCGGTCGAAGTACCGCCCGTACCGGAGTCGTCCAGCTTCAGCAGAATGCGCGAAGTCGATTTACCGTCCTCCACTGTCTGCCCTGCTACCGTAATCGTCGTTGCAGGAGAATATCCCGATTTAATGTACATGCCGGAAGAATCGAGCGTAAACGTCAGCGTATCCCCCTCCTTCGTTTTACCGAAAGAAAGCTTCTCGCCGGACGAATTTTCGCCTTTGTACACTTCAAGCCAGCTCTCGCCCGTCGCTTTGATTTCCACCTGAACCGGTGTTCCCTGGGCTGCTGCTACCTTAAAGATCGTGGTTTTGCCCTTCTTGCCGTCCGGAGCTACGGTTACGCCTTGATTGCCTTGGTTCGTCGTATCCGTCGAGTCCGTGCCGGTTCCCGTTGTATCTGTCCCGGTGCCTGAAGAATCCGTGCCATTTTGATCCGGCGGCGTGGTTGTGTCTTGGCCTCCGGTATTTCCGCTGTCGGTATTCGTGTTATCCGTCGTTGTGGTATCCGAATTACCGGAATTGTCCTTATTGCCGTCATCCCCCGGATTGGTGGCATTGTCCGGCGGCGTAGTTGTTGTTGCGGGCGGATCCTGATTCTGCGCCGTTGCTGGATCCTGCTGCTCCGTAACCTTGGACGAATCGATGCTGTTGTCTTTCTTTGGCGAACTTGCGTTGTTCGCATACAAATAAATAACGACAATGATCAGAATCGGGAACGTCCACATCAACACGGTTGACAGCCATTTCATATTACGTTCAGGCGAAGAAGAGCGGCTGCTGGACCGCTTCTGAATGACCGGCTCCATCGTCGCTTCCGGCTCCGGAGGAGCTTCCTTCTTGTGGCCTTCAAGCAGAACGTCCGGATCGAGTCCCACGGTTTCGGCATATGTTTTAATAAAAGCCCTCACATAAAAACTGCCGGGGAGCACCTTGTAATCCCCTGCTTCGATGGCTTCCAAGTATCTTTTGCGGATTTTTGTCATTTCCTGCACGTCGTCCAGGCTCATGCCCTTCTGCAGTCTGGCTTCTCTTAACTGTTGACCCAGTTCAGACAACACCATCACCTCCTCATCAAATTACTTACAGATCGTCGTTGTATGTGCTTGTGAAAGTGTCATAAATAATTTCTTCATTCGGATTGTTGCGCAGCTCGATAATAATATCGAAATGATCGTACGTATACTCGGACTCCTGCACGAATACATCGGGATGCTCGATCACTTTCGTGCTCGGCATGTTCATGATATCCTGCAGCAGGTTGTAGTGGCGTTCGTTGGAACGGATCGTGCTCACGATTCCGTCGATAATAAACACGTTGTTCCGGTTCATTTCGTCTTCAGAGAGCTGGCTCCGGACCGTCTGGCGCAGCAGTGTCGAGGATACGAACGTCCAGCGCTTCATGGCGCACACGCTGCCCGCGATGATGGACTCCGTTTTGCCTACGCGGGGCATCCCCCGAAGGCCGATCACCTGATTTCCTTCCTTCTTAAATATTTCACCCAAAAAGTCAACCAGTAACCCAAGTTCGTCACGTGTAAAACGGAATGTTTTCCGGTCATCGGAATCGCGGTCGATGTACCGGCCGTGGCGCACAGCCAAAATATCGACAAGCTTCGGCGTCCGCAGCGCAGAGACCGTTATGCTGTCGACCTTTTTCAGCATGGCACCCATCAATTGGATCTTCTCGTCATCATTGGTTTCCAGCAGCATTCCCCGCGTTTTGCCTTCAACCCCGTTAATTGTCAATATGTTAACCTCCAGCATACCGAGCAGGGATGCAATATCCCCGAGCAGACCCGGACGGTTCTTATGTATCTTATACTCCATATACCATTGTTTCGCTTCCACTTCGACACCCCATCTGACCTTTTCCCATGTTTTCCAATAAAATAAACCTGCAGCCCTTTCGGGTGAGGCTTCCAAAAAATCGCCTTTATTTCATGGGTCACGTTAATGATATATAAAATACATATGAAAAACAAGGTCAACTCTGTAAACATTAGAGAAAAGCCCCCAAATGGGGGCTTTTTCCTTAAGTTAAGCGTTTTTCTTGGCTAATTTAACCATCAGCCGGGCAATCGTCTGGCGCTCTTCACGGTTGCCCACTTCCCACAGCTCCTTCAGCGCACGGTTGGAAGCGTTGGCCGGATCGACTTTCTCATCGAGAAAATCACCGATCTCGTAAGCCAGCTTGGCGATGGTGTCTTCGCTCATCCCCATTTTTTCGGCTTGTGCGACGCGTTCCCCAAGAAACTTTTTCCAGGCATCAAAGTTCTTTACTACTGTTGACATATTGATAAGTCCTCCCTTTGCTGTGGCGCATGAGATTTGAAATCAACAGTTGTAATATAACCTGTTTGAGACGCGCCTATGCAGGGAAGACCGTCCTGGCGGCTCAGGTAATCCATCCACCGTTGGGGCTTATTACCTGACCATTGATGTAGCCGGATTCGGGCAGCGCGAGAAAATAAACGAGGGACGAAATTTCGTCGGGTCTGGCCAGCCGTCCGGCCGGAATTTCATCCTCGAGCATCCGTTTTTCCTCGTCGTCCAAATGGTTCAGCATTTCGGTATCCACCGCGCCCGGAGCTACCGCGTTCACCGTGACGCCAGAAGGGCCAAGTTCTTTGGCAAGCGCTTTGGTAAAAGCGTTAATACCGCCTTTGGTGGTCGAATACAGCACTTCGCAGGAAGCGCCCGAAATCCCCCAGACGGAGGATATGTTGATAATGCGGCCGCTCCGCTGGGAAATCATATAGGGCATAAAAGCTTGTGTACACAGAAACATGCCTTTTAAGTTAACGGACATCACTTCGTCCCATTCTTCCTCGGTCACGTCCGAAAGAAGACCGTAGTGAGAGACGCCCGCATTGTTCACCAAAATGTCCGGCAGCAAACCGTGGGTGTCCAGCTTGTCGCGCATGCGCAAAATCTGGTCTTTATCCCGCAAATCGGCGGAGACCGTCATGACCCTGGCTCCGGACTGCATGCAGCGCCGGGCCACGTCATTGGCGGCTTCGTGCGACGAACCGTAGTGGATCACTACGTTCATCCCCACCGCTGCAAAACGCTCGGCGATGGCTGCACCGATGCCGCGGCTCGCCCCGGTGACGAGCACCGTCGTCTCTCCGATCGGCTTGTGCAGGCTCTCCTCTCCCCTATGCTGCATTAAGGATTCACCACGACCGATACCGCCAGCTGATCCCAGTCCACATGCTCTTTCAGGCGGTTGTTCACATCGCTGAGCGTAATGGACTCATACAGCTGAATCACGCTGAAGAAGTCGCCGCCGCGGAACTGGTAGCGGGTGAATTCATGCGCGATATTTTCCGGAGAATTCAGCATGCGCAGGTATCCGCCGATTTTTT
>Ga0224733_1114_pt1 | contig 14166 bp, 13 predicted proteins | sample IA12soil_GW_FP2_FD_161642 | JGI IMG/M metagenome (GOLD analysis project Ga0224733, IMG submission 161642) | Enriched cells from agricultural soil in Iowa, United States - IA12soil_GW_FP2(-) | ecosystem: Environmental > Terrestrial > Soil > Agricultural land | place: USA: Iowa | collected 2017-05-08
TTCTGGTCATTTATTAGCACTTCGCCACTATCAGGTTTAATAAGGTCAAGCAATAACCTAAAAAATGTTGTTTTTCCTGCTCCATTGTTACCAACTAATCCAATAATTTCTCCAGGTCTAATTTCAAGGTTTTTTACATCCACCACTTTTTTCCCGTTGTATATTTTTGTAATATTTTTTATCTTAATCATTATTTTAAATTTTTGAAAATCCTTCCAGTAATTTGTATTTATTTTTATTGAATTGTTTGGTAAGAATTTGTAGCCAGAGTTTAAAAAAGCAAATACTTGTTATACCAAATAATCCAAAAACTATTATGGTTGTGTTAAGTGAAAATAATTGATATAAAGGGTAAAAGATGATGAATGATACGGTTAACAAACTATAAAAATAGATATACTGATTCATTCCTGTTCCTTGATGATTTAAAAAAGCACTTTTGTTTACATCAAGTCTTTGGTAATTAAACATACCAAACAAACATATCATTGGGATTTGTATTCCAACATTAAAAAAATATGAGCAGGTAATAATGGTTATATGATTTTGCCAAATTAATAAACACATTAAATAAGCTAATGTGCAAAGCATATATAAAATTAGCAGCTTACTTTTAATATATTCTTTATTTTTTAAGTTAAGTACAAAATAAATAGGGAAATGCGAGCTTTGCCAAGAAAATAGGAATTGTCCATAAAAAATAATAGGTACTGCTATTGCTCCAACACTTATTAAAAAAGTAGTGAGTATATCTCCTTTACTAATACCTGTATATTTTACAGAAATAACTGCACCAATTAATAATATTAAAGGAAAAATAATTGCACTAATAATTATTTGAAGTGGCCTATTGTTTCTGAGTATTAGTTTCAGTTCAATATCAAAAAATAATAAAAATAATAGGTGCTTAGAAAACAATGATGGTTTATTTTTTAAAAAAGGTTTCAATGGCATTTTATTATTAGCTATCGTGTCTATGTATAGTAATTGGCTTACTTGATTTTTATAAAAGATTATAACGATGGATAGTGCTACTAAAAGTGGCACTAATAAGACATGATTAGACACTATATTTTTAAAAATGAATACAGCATATTCATCCATTTGAATTTTAGTATTGAAAATAAGCCCAAAAACAAGGAAAAAAATACTTATTATTCTCCATATCCAAATAAGTAATATTCTAGAGCTATTTATAATGAATTGAACTAAAAAATTGATGATTAGAAAAAAAATGAATAGATAGGTGTACAGTAAAACTATTTCTGGCGTATTGAATAATTCGTTTAAATTTTTGAGTATAGAGGGTATTAATAGTACCAGAAGAATGAAATTATAGCTTGTTGCTATTGATTGAAGGATAAAAAAATTTATGATTTTACTTTTAGGTATGTTTAGTGTTAAATATGGTTGTATAACATTAGCATTTTGTTTTTGAATTACTAAACGTAAAATAAAATCACTTACGATAATATAAATCAGTATTTCAAAAATTACGTTTTCAAAATTTTTATTGAATCTGGTATATAATAAAATGTATTTTAAATGCCATAAAAAATACATAACAGGTATAGTAGCTAATATGGTATAAAAATTAAAAAAAATTTGAAATAAAAATCCTTGTTTGCTTCCATTTTTTCTTAGTCTACTTTTCCAATCATTCAACAAAAGTTTTATAATAACATTTTTTAACACGATTTATATTTTTTTCTTTTAAAATTATTAGAATTTACTGAATAAGATTTTTTCTAAGATTTTAAATAAAATTGGGTATAATTAACATGTTGTATTATACCCAATTATTATTAATGAACACACTGGCTAAACCATGAACCTACAAGTGTCCATCCAAGGAGAGCGGCAGGTGGAAATACAGTGCTCACAACAGCTGCACCGAGCGCAAGTCCTGCAGTTACTGGTGCACAACTTCCGCCTTCAATTTCCTCCATTTGTTTTAATTCCATTTTTTTCATCTATTACAATTTTGTTTGTTAATGAATACTCATCTTGAGTTCGTTGACTGTCTCAATACGAACAGGGCATACAGTGTTTGCTCCCTCATGCCTTTCAGCAATCCTTACAGTGTCCCTGCCACTGCTGTGCAGTCCCTTTGTTATTTTTTCTTTGGGTCAACAAAAGCAAAATGTCCCTCAATTCGTGGCCACTAAATATGTTTTAAACACTTATTGTGTATATCTTAATTTAAAAATTTGCGTTTCTTAATTTGTTTTGCTTGTTAAACAGTGTTTATTTTCAACTATTTATCAATTCAAACCATTTATTGGTTTATTTCTTTCCTTTAAGCTCCAATATGCCAATTGCTTAACCTTTATTCATGACAAGCTGTATTATTAGTTAAAATTAAAACCTTTTAACACCCTCCGCTTTAGTAATTTTACTAAATTTTCTACGTAGTTTTACGCTATTTTATTATAAAATAGAACTTTGGCCGGTGCACATATAATTTGTATTATATTTATGCAGAGTGGCTATTGTATGCGTGCTGAGGTACAAAAAGCATTGGTAGAAGGTAAACCTGCTAACCTGTTGCAATTGAAACAATTAGCCACTGCTATACCCGGTGTGGATATTGTATTTACGGCTGCCAATGGTGCAGATTGTTTACGGCAATTGCTACAGGTAAAAAAAGAGCCCGATATCATTATCACCGATTTGTTAATGCCGGAAATAGATGGCACGAGTCTAGCTTGTTTATTGCATTATGCCCGCCCTAAAATGCCGGTTATCATCGTATCTGCATTGCTTTCCGAGTATGAAATAGCAGAGTTAATGGATATGGGTGTAAAGGGCTTTCTGGCAAAAGCAAACCTATCAGCCGAAATAATTGCTAAAGCAATTGAAAATGTAAGTGAAGGCGCTGTATTTATAGATGAAACAATGTTTGATAAAGAAAAAGCCTTTGCTGAAATAAAGCGTATACAGCTATTGCCCCGAGATGTCAAAACTATTCAATCGTTCACCAAAAAGGAGTTGTGTTTTTTACAATTATTGGTAACACTGGATGATTACCAACAAATAGCCCGGGCCATGAACCTTTCGGTAAAAACGGTTCATTATTACGCTGAGCAATTACGCGAAAAAACAAATTCGCGTAATAAAATGGGTTTAACGTTATATGCCCTTAAAAATAGATTGGTAAAAATTTATAAAGCTTATGTAAGTTATACTTTTTCTGGCATTCCTTTTTTACTGGTTACTACGTAATTTTATTAAAAATGTAGTGTAGGTTCGTTACATTACAAATAAGGCAAAATATGCCATCAACTATTATTCCTTAGTTTTATCCATTTATCTGATAGGTGTATTAATAATAGTATGCAACTTTAATTTGTCCTTTTTTTGCTTTGTATGATTAGAAAATTAATTTCATATTCGTTTCATAATAATCGTGTATGTCAATCAAATCACCTGTAAAATTTGGCGCTATTTTATAAGAATCTATTTGTGTTGTGTGATAACCACTCAGGGTTCTTAAACCTATTTCTTCTGCCGTATTGGCAATCCCCAGAAAATTAACTCCTTCTTTGTTTAATTGTGTTTTGGTTCTAACTTCATTTACATCTAAATTTCTGCCATAATATTTTGCAATCATAACTAAGCATGCAGGGCCGCAATCCATTTGATTGAGTTGGTGAATAAAGGAAAAAATTGATTTCTTCACTTAAAATAATTATTCAATTCAGCAATTAGCTTACCACCTGAGGAGGGTCGTTCTGCCTTTAAATTTAGAATTTCTCCATTTTCGTTGACGATGATATAGCGAGGAATTTCAAATGAATTTTTACCGTATATCTTCTCTTGTAGATTATCTATTAAATTTTTGTTTGCAATTAAATGAGCACCATCTAAGGAATATTTTTTGGCTGTTTTTACCCAGTTATTATAATTTGAATAATTGTCAATGGAAATAAATAGTTTATTTATTTTCAATTTAAATAATGTTGAATCTATAAATTGGTAGCTATTGAATTCTTGTATGCAAGGTGCGCACCAGGTAGCCCAAATGTCAATATATAATCGTTTCCCCTTGTTTAGTGCTATTAAATCATTAATTGAGTTAATTTTTTTAGAGGTGTCTATGAATTCTATATTTGGATTGCTATCAATACCGGCTTGTGTGTTGTTAAAACTGTATTTGTTTTGAAGGATTTTTAAATAATAATTATTAGGTGCCAGATGATTAAAGATAGCTAAGTCGCTTTTAGTAACACTTTCGGGGAATAAAATAATTGCTGCAATCATATAATTCCCAATTAAATTGGTTTTAATATTATCAGTAGCATATAGCGTAGGAACAAAAGTGTTACTAAAAAATATAAGTATTATTGTTTATTTTAAATGTAGAGTCTTTAATATCATTATCTGTTTCTAATTTATTTACAATCATGTATTTTAAACATAAATAGCTTGAAACGTAAAATGTTCCAAGCACACATTTTGATACTGCTATATTAAATGGTTTTTGCAATTCTTCTGCCATTTGTAAAATATTTGCTTTGCTTATATCTGCACTAATAAAGTGAATTTCTTTAATTCTTTTTCTTATAAATGGCTTTAGGAATTCGTCCATTAATATTGCTTTGAATTGAATGCCAATGGCGTTTCTAAAGCTTTCCGTTATTTTGTTTTCGTGGTATAGCGAATCATAAGGATGGGTGTAAGTGTTGATGATGATAATTAAGTTTTTCTTTAAATCAGGAAGATTCAAATTTTTTTGTTCAAATAAATTAAATATAGGGGTGAATTTAGAAATAGGGTAGGGATAATTGAATTGATGATTGAATAACAAAATTCCTTTTGCATTGCTGCCTGTTAAATGTATCCAATTGGTATTTACAGGGGGTGTATCACCCAAAACAGTTGCATTAAAATACAAGGAGTCATTAGGCTGGGCATAGATAAAAAAAGGGACACCATCAAATGTTATTTTAAAAAAAGTAGAAGTTTTTACGGTAATAGGTATAACTAATTCTTTGTTTGAGGATACATTGATACTTTTAGTAGCAAGGCAATGATTGTAAAATGTACCTTCATAAGGTTCAAAAACATTTAACTGCACATCATGGTCTGATGTTATAATACTTTTTAATAGAAATTTGTAAGCTTCCCCAAAAGTTGTCCATTTGAAGTTAGAGTTAACAAAAAAGCTAGTTAACTTTAAATTTTGAACCAAATGAAAAAAGGAAGATTTACTGAAGCGCAGATAGTATCTGCTATTAGAAAACAGGAATCAGGGATTGCTGTTAAAGACATTGCCCGGGAAATGGGTATAAGTGAAGCGACATTTTACAACTGGAAAGCGAAGTATGGCGGCATGGAGGTAAGTGAGGTTGTAAAGATGAAGCAGATGGAAGCAGAGCTCAGTGATTACAAAAAGATTGTAGCAGAACTGAGTCTTGAGAATCGAGCTATGAAAAACCTGATTGCAAAAAAGTTTTAACGCCTGAAGCGAAACGGGAAGCTGTTCATCATTTGCTAGAAGAAGAACAGTTAAGTAACGGTAAGGCGTGTGAGCTGATAGGTATATCCCGCAGCACCTACCAGTATCAATCAAAGCCCAAGGACGATGGAGCAATTCAGGATGCACTGATGGCACTTACTACAAAGCATGTTGCCATTGGGTTTTGGCAATGTTGTTATCGTCTTTGGAATAAAGGACACAAGTGGAATCATAAAAGAATCTACAGGGTTTATACCGATATGAAGTTGAATATCCGTCGCATGGCTAAAAAGCGGCTACCTGAAAGGATAAAACAACCATTAACGCTTCCGTCAGCACCTAATCAGGTATGGTGCATCGACTTTATGAGTGACACACTAGTAGATGGAAGAAGATTCCGACTGTTTAATGTTATGGATGATTTTAATCGGGAATCATTGGCTATTGAAGTGGATACTTAGTTACCATCACTAAGAGTAATCCGTGTGCTGGAAAAACTGAATGTACAAAGAGGTAAACCTGCCAATATCCGATGTGATAACGGACCTGAATTTATTAGCCATAAGCTGCAAGAATGGTGTAGTGATCAACGCAGACAAATAACAATTCAATTTATTGAACCGGGGAAACCCACACAAATTGCATACATCGAAAGAAAAAATGGAAGCATGAGGAGAAGAGAAGTATTAAATCCATACCTGTTTTATCGCTTATTGGAAGTAAGAGAGCAAATAGAGCAATGGAGGATTGATTACAATACAGACAGACCACACAAATCTCTAGGATACTCATCTCCCATAAAATTTGCTGAAGAAAATTACAAAAGATAAAGTGTAGATATATCCCTTTATCCAAAAAAGGCGAACGCAAATCATTCATTAATTGAAGAGAGCCGTTTAGTGGATAAAGTGATTGAAAAACAAAAGATCAGTACCTTAGAAATCTCTAATTAACAATGGCATTAAAAAAAGGGGAGCTTACACAATTACAACAGACTAAAATAACAAAGTGAAATTACTTATCTTTTATCTTTTGTTTTTATTTTGGAGAATAATGAATTTTTAATTGTGGAAAGAAAATTTTTTTTGTCAATTTGTGTTACTAAATTACCTAATAAAAAAGGTTTTAATGTTACTCTGAATGATAAATTATTTTTTGATTGTTCATTTTGTAATTTAAAGAATATTATTTTTTTATTTTGAAAGGAAATAATTGTGTCTATTTCTGTCTGGATAGTTCCATAAATATTTGAAGGGTATTTTTCAAAATTAATATTAATTGGTTGGTGTTGGTATATGTGTGAAGTATATTCTGAATCTATCTGCAAAGCAAATACTTCTTCAGAGTTATATGGCTTTTTAGTTTGTATTAGTTGAAATGGTATAGTTATTTTTTGCGGTATAGTTATATTATCAAGTAAATAAAATCCTGCTATTAAAATTATTCCAATAAAAGTATTTCCCCACATTATTAATAAGTGAGGAGATTTTTGAAATACTTCCTGCACTTCATTACTTCTTAATTCAAACTTATTTGATATCATGGTTTTATTTTTTAATTGCCTAGCTCTAATTGATTTTTTACCAATTCAAAATATTTACCTTTGATTCTTACAAGTTTTTCATGATTCCCAACTTCCACAATTTTACCCTTTTCTAAAACTATTATTTGATCAGCATTTTTTACTGTACTTAAGCGATGTGCAATAATTAAAACAGTCTTCCCTTTAAAAAAATCATTTAGGTTATCCATTATTTGTCTTTCGTTATTGGCATCCAAATTACTCGTAGCTTCATCAAAAAAAAGATAATTAGGATTTTTATATACAGAACGAGCAATTAATATTCTTTGTTTTTGCCCACCACTTAAAATTACTCCTGAACTTCCAATTTTGGTTGTATAACCTAGTGGAAGTTCATTAATAAACTCTTGCAAATTGGTTATTCTAATAGCATTTTCCATTGCGTTATAATCTAATTCTTTTCCATCTAATGCAATGTTTTTTGTTATTGTATCATAAAAAATAAAGCCTTCTTGCATTACTATTCCACATTGTTTTCGCCAAAATTTTGGTGATAATGATTGTAAGTTATCATTACCAATTAATATGTTACCCTTGACTGGTTGATAAAAATTTAATAATAATTTTAATAATGTTGTTTTTCCACTACCACTTGTGCCAACTATTGCTGTAATTTTACCTTTGGGAATAGTTAAATTAATATCTTTTAAAACAAATGGAGAGTTAGGTCCCTCATATTGAAAGGATAGATCTTGAAGTTTAATATCTTGATGTAATATATTAGTTATTTGTTGTTGGAATTTATTTGTTTTGTTATTTTCTTCATCGGTTTTATTATGAATTTCTTGCAATCTGTCCATGCTTAAATGTGCATCTTGTGCTGATTTTATGAAACTTACTAATTGTTCTAATGGACTATTAGTTTGTCCAATTATGTAGGAAATACTTAACAATACACCAATTGTCATATTTCCTTTTATAGCTTCGGTTGCTGCAATATATGAAATAATAATATTTTTCAAATGAGAAAAAAAAATAAATCCCGATTGCTGGTATTGCTCTAAAGCAAGACTCTTAATATTCAATTTAAAATATTTTACTTGTAATTGCTCCCACTCCCATCGCTTGGAAGTTTCACTACCATACAATTTTATTTCCTGCATACCAGTTATCATTTCAAATAACTTGTCTTGATTCTCTTTATTTCTAGCAAATCGTTTATAGTCTAATTGTTTACGTTTTTTTTGGAATAAAAAAATCCAAGTTATAGCTAATATACTAAAAACTATAAATACAAAGAGTATTTTAATGTTGTAAAATGATAATACAAGTGAAAAAATGACAATGTTAATTATTGAAAACAATGTGCTAAGTGTCGAGTTTGTCAAAAAATTTTCAATACGATGATGGTCACTAATGCGTTGAGAAATGTCCCCTATTGCTTTTGTATCAAAATATTTAATTGGTAGTTTTAATAGTTTAATTAAAAAATCGGAAATGATATTGAGGGTTACTCTTGCATTGATGTGTAACAAAAGCCAACTTCGTATAATTTCAATAATAGTATTACCTGTAAATAAAAATAGTTGTGATAATAAAATTAAATATAGAATTGATAAGTTTTTATCTGTAACACCAATGTCAATTAAAACTTGTGTAAGAAATGGAAATGTTAGTGAAATCAGGCTGGTGATGAACATTCCAATTAATAGTTGAACAATATATTTTTTGTAAGGTTTAAGGTAGCGAAATAAAAAAGTATAACCTTTATTCTTTTCCTTTACTTCATTTTTTTTTAAAAATTCAGGTGTTGGTTCTAATAATAATGATGTTCCCTTTTCATCAACCGTACTAATCCATGATTTAAAGAAAGTATCTTTGTCTATAGATATTAACCCATATGCAGGATCAGCAATCCTAAAATTCAATTTGCTTGAATTAAATAATTTTCTTTTTATCTGGTAGAGTACTACAAAATGATCTTGATTCCAATGTAAAATACAAGGTAATGGACTATTTTCTGTTAAATTTTTTAAAGTTAAATTAACCATAAGTGTACGAAAGCCTAATTTCTCTGCTGCATCATTTATGCTAAGTAAACTTACACCTTCACGACTTAAAAAGCATTCTTGCCTTAAATATTCTAAAGAATATGCTTTACCATAAAATTGTGTAATCATTTTTAGACATGCGGGGCCGCAATCCATTTTGTCATACTGAGGTTGAAATGGGAAATGAAAATAATTTCTAACTTTCAAGGTTATTTAGTTTTTCATTAAAAGCTAACAAGGATGATAATGTTAAAATAGATTGGGAGTTGTTCTGAATGAGTATTTTGAATTTATTTTCGTAATTTTCTTTATTTTTATCTATGGTATATAAGAGTAAATATTTTATTGATAATGGAATAAAATCAAGGTTAATTTTAAATCCCTTTTCGTATTTAGTTTCTTTAGTATAGCTTTTCCAATTATTACAAAGCAAAGATAATGTATATGTAAAATTATTATATCCTGAAGATTTTCTTTTAATCTCTGACATATTTATTTTTTCCAATAATATTTCAAAAAATACATCAAAATTAAATGAATGTTTATTGATACAATTAATTAGTAATATTATTATTGAATCCACGTAGTAACTTACAATTTCATACCAATAAGCATAATTTTCATTAATAAATTTATTGAATGAAATTTTAATTAAATTATTTTTTTCCCCATTAGTTAAATATAATATCATTTGACTAGAAATATCAATAACATCATAGATTCTTTCTAGCTTTATTAAAATTTTTATTTTATTAAAATTTTGCTCAAGAATTGCTAATAATGCATCTTTTAGATTAAAATTATTATCAATTAATTCATATCCTTTATTAATTGCTATATCAATATAATAGAATGCCATTTCATAATTCTTGAATTTATACTCTTTGTAAGCAATGACTGGATAATATACAAGGTCCATACCGATTTTACTAATACTATTTAAATTATTTATGTCATTTGAAATTTTATTTAAAAAGTGATTAGCCGTTTCAAAATTATTTTCTCTATAATTTTCTAAAGTTTTTTGGTAATAATTAAACAAGTAAATCATTAATATCCTTTCTTTACTTGTAGAGTATTTATCGTTAAATTCCAAAACGCTAAAGAATATATGTTTTCTTTCAAATGCTCTAATTTTAGACACATTTGTTAATATATCTGTTTCTTTAATATTCATATTAATCTTATTTTTAATAAATTATAAACTAGAAATAATTTCCTGACACTTTTCATGTTTTAATATATATTCTAAAACAACTCTATCTTTAATATTTGTTTTGAAAGAGGGACATGCGACTTCATTGTTATACCAAATTTTAGGACACCCTCCACCACATACAGGAAATAAATTGCATGTCGGACAAAATGAGATACCTTTTTCTATATCAGTATTCCAATTTCTAGTTATTGCATTATTGTTAAAAGATTCTTCAGGAAACATTATATTGCCTATTTTATAGTTATCATTTTCATATTTTGGAGTATATGGAAATTCGTAGCAAGGATAAATATTTCCATCAGCGTCAAAAACCTCTGATTCTTTATCTACAACTTGGCAAACTATTGGATTTAAGGATGGAAGAACTGTTTTATATTTAAATCCTTTTTTTATTGCATGAAGTATCCAATCTATTTCTAAGTTTCCGAAATCTTTTGGAGAGTAACTATTCTTGGCTGCATTATTGCCGCCCCAATTTACTACAGGGCTAAATTCAAAAGCTACACCTTTTTCATGAAATCCATATTGAGCAAGTAAATCAATTAACCTAGTAACATTGTCACCATTAGTCTTATCAATATTAATACGGATTAGAATTCCGCAATCACTATCATCATACTCCTTGCTATTAATCACTGCTTTGATATTATCAAAAATAATATCAAATGTTTTTTCACCCTGTTTTGTAATACGTCGCTTATCATGTGTCTCAGCTAAGCCATCTAACGTAATTTGAAAAAGTTTAATTTGACAATCCTTAACCAATTTTTTGAAAATTGGGAGTTTTAGGCTAAGTCCATTTGTAATTATACTTGCAAAATATGTTTTGTTATTTCTTTCAGCATAATCTATTAAATCTTTACTTATCTCCATAATTTTTGCAAAACCCATTAGAGGCTCACCGCCATACCATTCCACAGTAAGTCCTGTGATGTGCTTAGCAGATACTTTTTTAATAATTCTTTCAACAACTTTATTTTTTATTAAATCGTTCATAGTTTTCTTTGAGTGTACTTGACCGCAATAGTTACATCCTAACTGACAATTTCCTGTTGGTTGTATGGTAAAAGCTACTAATCTCTTGTCTTTAATAGCCAATCTGTTTCTCTGTAATACTTCTTTAAATTCGTCTTCATTATTATCTACTATTGCCTCATTTAAAATTAATGGCATAATATCATCATTAGAGATGTTTGTAAAATCATTATTTAACAAATGTGAATAGACTTTGTCAGAAATTTTTAATAAAGAGCCAGTTCTAGTTGTATAAATTAATCTATTGTTTTTTTCATCGATTATATCTGAAAAAATAACATAATGTGATAGTTTAAAATTCATTTTTAAAAATTTAATGATTAATAAAATTGTGGGGTTAAAAAATTAACCCCACAAGTGGGCAAGCTAAAATTTGCCACATGACGTAAACATTGGACAAGAAAAACCACCTTTATTGCATCCTGATGGTGCAGCTACTCCGCCCTTTACTTTGTTAGCATCGTCCTTACTCAAAAATGAAACACCTTTCTCATTTTTTGGTATTCCAGCTTGATGTTCATTTAATTTTTTGAGAGCACTTTCCAAATTTGAATTCTTCATTTTAAAAAATTTAGTTTTAAAAAATTACCAAAGTTTAATGTTATTAGGTATTTGTTGAACATGATATGAATTTTAATGCTTCATACTCGCATTTTCCGGAAAATTTTAATTTATTCTTTTGGTTTCTTCTGAATTGTTTATTTGTCTATAATTTTTCTTTATTTTCTGGTTACCAAATTTGTATAATATAGAAATATTTATTTGTTGATTATCATAGTAGTTATTGTTCTGTTGTTTTATATTGTTAAAAAGACTATAATAAATTGGTTTGTTTGATTTTAAAATATCATTTCCACTTATTGTAACCTGTAGTTTCTTTTTATGGACTAAAAATTTAATAGCGGCATCAATGTTATAATAGCCAGATGATTTATCTAGTCCATCTATATATGGAAATTGGTACCAAAAATTTAATTCCCCTAGTATTGTTCTAACTTTATTGAATACGATTTGATTATCTGATGAGACATACCCCCCCCAACCTTTAATTATCGGCTTAGTTTCGGGTAGGCTGGACTTTGAAACGGAATAAAATATTTGAAACTGATTATTAGTTTCAAGCCAATTTATTTTATTAATAAACACTGATGAACTTAATTGATAGGTATAAGTTTTTAAAAAATTAAGATACTTTGTAATTTGTAGATTTGTATTATTTTGTACAATTGTTATTTGGTCAAATCTGTTATTTTCATTGCTCACAGAAAGAGCTGTTGTTAAAAAATTATTATAAGTATGTGATATTTCAAAATTATTATTAAATGATGGTTGCAAAAAAGGATTTCCCTCTGAATATGAGTAACTATTAGTATACCATTTGAATGGATTTAATTTATAGTAGCTGGGTCTGTTTATTCTTTTGCCATAACTTAAAGAAAATGAATTCATATCATTTAAATTGTATGTTATATAGGCTGTTGGAAAAAATTTAAAATATGAATTTTTTGTAGTCTGATTATTGTTTTGTGAAATTCCTGTTGTGCCTGTATTTTCAGACCGTAAACCCACTTGAAAGTCAAATTTCTTTATTGTTTTACTAAAATTAGCAAAAATTGCCTGTGTATTTTCATTATATATAAAATTATTTGAATTAGAATTGTCAAATGCATATCTATTATTGATCCGTTGATAAAATGAAACATCACTTTTGTTATTAATAAAAGATAATTTTCCACCAACTGAAATTTTATATGCTTTAAATGGAAGATCTGCAACAATATTTAAAGTATATAAATTTATATTTTGTTTGCTGCCCGACAAATATTGAGTTAATGTATTTGGCATTAGTTCCCCATTTGCATTATAATTTTCATTGGTAAATTTTCTTTCATTGTTATCCTGATAAAAGTACCAATCTCCATCAATCGTTATTTTTTTTCCAACACTATCTATTTTATTTTCAAAATGAATATTTACTGATTGATAGTTAATATTTCTAGTTGAATTGGCATTTGTATTTATTGATGAATCAATGGTATTGAATAAATTATATATTGGTGTACTTATTGCTTCTTTCATGTTAGGGGAAAGAGCGCCAAATGAATAATTAAATCCTGCTGCAGTTTTAGCATTGGGTTGATAATCATAACCGATTGTGCCTGTAATATATCTGTTGTAGTCTCTTCGATTATTGGTTTTCTTCCATGTTTGGGTTGGATAAAAAATTATGTTTTTCTCTATTGGTGCGGTTGATCCGTTACCTGCATTGAATAAAGTGTACAGTTTATTTTTTTCCTTATTATAATTTAAATTCACTCCACCTAACAGCGTATTATAAGTAGATTGTGCATCACCTAATTGTACAGAGCAGTTATATCCGAGTTGTGTATTTTTTTTTGTTATAATATTGATTAAGCCACTATTTCCTTCTGCATCATATTTTGCTGGAGGATTTGTAATAACTTCTATTGTAGAAATATCATTTGCTGAAGTGGATTTTAAATAGTTTATTAAATCGTCTCCTGTCAGTTGAGATAGTCGTCCATTAAACATAATCGCTAACTTACTTTTGCCAACTAATGAAATTGTATTGTTAATAACACGAACTCCCGGCGCTTTACTTATTGCTTCTAAAGCATTTGAGCCAATTGCAGTTAAACTATTTTCTACATTAAATATTATTCTGTCAACTTTTCTTTGTATAAGCGGCTTTTTTCCTGATACCGCTATTTCTTTAAGCTCTTTTGATTTAAGAAATAGCATAACATTTATTATAGTGTCGTTTAACATATTAAAAGCTGTTTCTTTATTTTCATAATTTATATGTGAAACCGATAATTTATAATGTCCAATTTTAAGTCTTGTGAAACGATAAACA
>Ga0224733_1116_pt1 | contig 14103 bp, 17 predicted proteins | sample IA12soil_GW_FP2_FD_161642 | JGI IMG/M metagenome (GOLD analysis project Ga0224733, IMG submission 161642) | Enriched cells from agricultural soil in Iowa, United States - IA12soil_GW_FP2(-) | ecosystem: Environmental > Terrestrial > Soil > Agricultural land | place: USA: Iowa | collected 2017-05-08
TAATTTTATGTTGATAAAAGGAACTGTCAAGGTCCCCCCTTCAACCACCGATGCACTCATCATCGAGAGTGTCCCCAGAAGAGAATTGTAAGCTGCTGCACCTCCATCTGGGTGTGGGGAGGCACTAATAACTGCTACTGGTTTGTTTACGAATTCCCCCGATGATACCACCCAATCAAGTGCGTTCTTCAATGAACCTGGAACTCCTTTGGCGTATTCTGGTGTGCATATTAATACACCATTCGCTTCTTTTAAGAGTCTACGCCAATTGGCAACAGCAGTATCTGCGTCATCTAAATCTAAATCTGGATTAAAATGCGGAAGTTGTGCCATTTCACTGTAATTAACGACGGTTCCCTGTGATGGAATCATTGAAATAACAGCACGCAATAATGCTGAATTCAAAGATTTCCCCCTTAAACTGCCTGATATAGCCAAAATATTAATAGGATTAACAGTATTCATTTCAACACCTCTTTGATAAAGTTTAACAGGGATGGGTTTAAATATAAGTATCGATATATATATATATATATTCTACGTTGAGCTTCCAAAATCCTACTTAAGCTAACCTCCCCGTTAGTTGGATTACATATGGTTAGATGATAAGTCACCAATTTTAAGACAATTACCAAATAATTTTAATGCAGCGGCAATTTTACTTCATCCATTTGTACAAATGCCTTCAGGATTGAAACAAAGTAAACAAATTAAACCAAAAGGGCATTACTACCCATCTGAAGAAGAAATTTTAAATCAAGGTACTCCAGTTTTATGGAAAACAGTGATGAATGAAAAAGTGCTTTTGGTGTCATACGGTTAACTAAAGTGTAGTAATTACTTTAGCTCCTTTTCATAACATCTACATTCGTGAACACGAGTAAACTTTTTTTTCACTGCTTCCTTATCTTCTCCGACGTAATGAGCAAATGCTTGAATTGGATACAAATTTTCTATTTCACTTTTTACTGAACCCTTAAACTCTTCCCCTCCGTCTATATACACATGTAAGTAAGATTCAACTTTTAAAAACCCTGTATTTATATACCATTCATTTACCCATTCATCATCTCTTGTCCAAGCCTCAAAACGATTAAGTCCATTCTTCTTTGCAATTTCTATTGCTTTATTCAACAATTTAGTTCCGATGCCTTTTCTTTGATAATCTGGATGTACTGCTATATGCCATATCATTCCTCCAAGCCCATTCCCTCTTGAACAGACAGTTCTTTCCTTTACTTCATATTCAACATCTATCAAGCCAACAACCTTACCTTCTTCTATTGCTACCAATTCAATAGCTGGATTAATATATCTTTCTTTTTCTTTTAACACATTATCAAAGTAAGCAGTGTTTAAGAATGACAATACCCTACATCTAACCCATCCTATTTCATCTTCAGAACGATACTCTCTAATTATCATTTTAATTGCTCCTACCATTTATTATTTTAGTCGTTAGGATTAATTCGTGTTATTAAATAAAAGAAGACCTTCGTACATGTACGAAGGTCTTCTAACTGATACAAGATAAATCAATGTTAAATATGCATATATCGGATGAGGGAAGTACCATCGTAAAAAGTATAAATTTGTTTTTATCATAGCAATCCCCTCCTTTTATTTTTATTTCCTAACATTTTAAATTATAGGTTAATTTTGAATATTCGTCTATATTTATCTAAATTGGCAATAAAAGATGCGATAATCTGTATTAGAAATAGATAGGTCTATTTTATGCCACCAACAAGAAATTGGCTTTTCTTGTTGAATTAACCTGCCCCTTTAGTCTAAGAAGGAAAAAGCCACCATTCGGCAGCTCGGTATTTTTTATACATTTTAAAGATGATACAAAAAACAACTATTTTTCAAAGTAAAAGCCAATAGTATTGTCTTTTTCACCATACCATTTATCAGCTATTTCGTCTGTCGTTAAAGTGAATAAATCTTTTACAAAATCCATTCCAATTTATTTTCCGAGTCAGTATCAAAACTTAACATTGTTTCTTGTAAAGTCCCATTTTTTTGATAAAGTGCAGTCATTGAGGCTTGTATAAGAACTCTTCCTAATTGTTGTTGATTCAATTCTCCTATTTTCATATTTATCCCTCATTTCTTTATATAAAGCTTCTTTAAAAGAAAATTCCTTTTCTGGAAAAATGGTTCTTCCACTAAACTGCCCCTTTAGCACAATAAGAAACTTCAACAAAAATAGCATTAATCCTTCTTGGATTAACGCCCCAGTTTGTTGAAGAAGAAATGTTTTTATTTACAATGGTTACTTTCAAAATGCATCCCTTCTTCGGGTAACCTACCCTCTGGCGGGGTCCAAACGCTTCGGCAAATGTTCTTTTCATTTACTATTAAATAAGTGTATTTCCAACCTTTTTCGTTTTCAAATTCTACTTCCAAATGATGAGGGTTATATTGCCTGCCCTCTTGTCGGCTAATTGCCCATTCTTGATGGGGATATTTTACTCTTAGGTATTGATTTAGTATTTCCATCTTTTTTGATACTTGATAATCAGCCCAGAAAGGACGAATAGTAAAGTATAAAAGCAGTAACACAGGCAATAGAGATGCGATTATAAGACTTAATTTCCTAATTTTTTTTGGTAATAAGAGTGAAATTACAAAAGTTACAATTACAAAAATAATTGACACTGTGGTTTCTATTGCTGTAATTGGGTGCAGTAAAATCTCTCCCTTCAGGTTTTTCATTCCTACAAATTAGACCACTTTGTTTCTTCTTATTATTGCTAGCTTTGCTTTCTTTTAGTGACAATTGCTGTTCCTCAAATGAAGATAGCACCTTTTTCCAATGTAATCGCATTGGAACTTTTTGTTTGGCAAGCCGTCAATAAGAAAACCATTGAGAAAAATTTAAAGCTACTTTATTCAATAAATCGCCTCCTTAAATTGTTAGACGTAAAGATAAATTATTTGTTTCAAATCAGTGCTTGTTGAACAAACCTACCCCTTTAGCTCAACAAAGTACAGATATCTTTATTGCATATAATCTTCGTACTGCGACACTAATTTTCCCCAAAACATTTAAAGGGATTTCTTCCTTTTCATCGAATTTGTAACATTAAATCCAATGAAAAGGTGGAATATTTATGAATTCTATTTCTTCTCCTATTGCCTGTAAGGTAAACAATGTTTTCATCCATGTCAGTGACCTAAAAAAATCAGCAGAATGGTATAGTGACTTACTTGGAGTGCCATTTAATAAGGATGCTGTTGAATCACCCGTATACAACCTTCCCATTGCTTCCGAGACTGGACTTACCTTGGACGACCATACTTTTGATCCAGGATTTATACTAAACCCTTCAGAGCATGTATTATTTAATTTCTTCGTTAAGGATATTGATGAAGCATATGAATTTGTCAAAAACAAAAGAATTACAATTGTTAAGGAAATAGAGCGTATAGGTGATTTCGCCTATTTTAACTTTAAAGACTTAGATGGAAATGTTCTGATGATCTGTAATTGTTAAAGAACTAAGTATGGTTATATAACCATAGCTTTTTTATTGCACATAATGTGTCAACTGCGTACTAAGATATGATGACAATGGCTTTGATTGTTTTTTCCTTAAAATTCAAAATCTCGGTATTCAAGTTTTGGTCCTCCAAAAAACTTTTACTTAATTTTACAACAAATACAATAGAGATGTCTTTCTTGAACAAAACTGCCCCTTTAGTCAAATACGAAAAAAGAGTTGCTGATCCACATTGAATCTTCAACTCTTGCACCCGTTAGTTCAATAAAATTTGTATTCTTTAGTCGCTAAAATCATTTTCATAAGGATTAGCATACAAATCTACATCAAATTCAGCTTCAATGCTTGCAGCAAACTTTATGATGTCTTTATCCAGATATAAAGCAGGGGCATTTCCCTCTTCTATTTTAACGACGATAAAGAATTTACACTCTACAGAGTAAGCCTCTTTTATTTCGTTAATGATTGATGATTTATTTTGTAGTTTATTTATAATTTGTTGGAGTTGATTATTTACATCAAGCGAAACCTGGTAGCCTGTTCCTAAATCCCAACTTGTCTCTTTTCTATAACAAGCCGTTGAACGGTTTGGAATTAAATCACCTTTTTTATAAGTTTCAGTAGGTGTTACTTCTAACTTTTCCGTTACATCATCTAATGCAAACTCATCTCCGTATAGACTGAAGTAAACCATTACTTGAGTTTTGTCCAAGCTTAATTTTCCCCTCCAAATGTTTATATTTTCTGCTTTTATTATATCATCCTTCTTCCACTAACCTGCCCCGTTAGTAGAATAAGAAAAAGCTACCAAATTGGCAGTTGGCTCTTAAACTCTTGCACCCGTTAGTTGAATAAGAAAAGTGACGCTTATTCAACAATTGCGCCCGATTGTGGAAGTTCAAGATAATGATTATTGCCTATAGCTTCTTAAACTACCTCACTCTGTTTAAAAAGAAGTCACCTTCATTACCAATTAATATTTTGGCGATTCCTAAAGAATCCACCATTTGGTCCATCTTCTTCTAATGTTGCCAACCAAACAGCAGTATCAGCTCCTTCAACGACTGTACTAGGAGCGCTTTCTCCCCCCATGTCAGTTTGAACACTGCCAGGGCATACTGCATTTACTTTTATATTTGGTTCTGTGATTTCCTGAGCCATTAGACATGTTAATGCGTTTAACATTGTTTTGGATATACGGTAAGCTCCCGATAAGCCTTTCAAACCTCCAAATCCCTGAAGAATTTCAAATGCTCCTAAACCAGAGGAAAGATTTACTATCCTCCCATAACCTTGCTCTTTCATTAAAGGAACACTTGCTTGAATCAACCTTAGGGCTCCAAAGAAATTTGTTTCAAAGGTCTCTTTTACCACCAACTCTTCTACTTCTAAAATAGAAACTCCCCTGTCAAGGATAATTCCAGCATTATTCACCAGTACATCTAGTCGACCATACTCATCTTTTACTCGTTTAATCATCTGTTCTACACTGTCTGGATCATTTACGTCGACTACTTGTAGATCAATAGTCAGTCCATTTTTATACATTTCTGTAACAGTCTTTTCCCCTTTTTCTATATCCCGACATCCGATCAGCACATGGTATCCTTTTAAAGCCAACTGCCGTGTAATTTCTTTTCCAATACCACGATTTCCACCCGTGACTAAAGCAATCCTTTGATTGATTGAGCTTATTTTATTACTCATTTTAATTATCTCCTTGATTGATACTGTTTTTTAAATCTGTTACTACATCCATCAGCTGGGATTCAGCCCTACGTAAGATCGCTATTTGTTCTCTGATTTCAGTAAGTTTTTTTTCCCCTTTTTTAATTCCATTTTGTATACATGCGTCTTTTATTTGTCCATCGCTCGCACAATGAAACAAATCAGCGATCTCATTTGTTTTCAAACCCATGCTTAAATAAAGTTGAATCATTTGGATCTGTTCAATATCAATTTCACTATACTGACGATAGCCATTTTCTAATCGAATCGGATTCAAAAGGGCTTTTTCTTCATAGTACCGTAAAGAGCGAAGGCTTACTCCAGTTCTTCGAGCTAATTCACTAATGTGCATTTATAAGCACCTCCTTAAAATTTCTTCTTACCTTGGTTTAACTATAAACCATCACATCGTGTGAAGGTCAATATTATTTATTCACCTAAACAGTCCGTTATTTGAATAACTTATAGTTCGATTACTTACGAATAATTTCATCTCTTATTCAAGAATATGGCCCGATTGTTGAACACAAGCTAAACAACACTCTTCCACTAAACTCCCTCAATAAACAAAGTGAAAACACACGTTTTCTCCAGTATTCTCAGTATTTTATAGAAGGAAATTTTAGAGTTAAATGCTCGGTATTATGGTTGGATTTATCCGATTGTCATTCAAAATAAAAAATAACTCGAATTCGAGTTATTTATCTTGCAATGTTATCAATTGAGTGGTAAAGTGATAATAACGGAAGGGAGTGACAAACAATATGCAACAAAATACTCGCGGGTCATTAATATGGCTAAGACTCACTCGATTCACACATCATAGTAACCTGCTATCAAATGATTTTTTAAAACAATTTGATTTGACAACCGCACAATTTGATGTGTTAATGCAAATCTCAACATACGAGCCATTAACACAAAGTGAGCTAGCCGAGAAAGTCACGGTGACACAAGGTGGTATTTCGCGTATGCTCGCTCGCCTTGAAAAAGACGGACTCATTGAACGGAAGCAAGATTGGAAAACGAAAACGATCTCGTTAACGAATAAAGGACGCGAAAAACTAGATAATGCGTTTGACGCTCAGCTTGCGTTCCAATCTTCGTTCTTTGATGAGTGTTTATCTGAAGAAGAACAAAAAACTTTGTATTCGCTCATGTCACGTGTACAAAAAAATAGTGAAAAAAAGAAATTGCCGAACAGGTAATTTTTTTACCTCATCACTTGATTAATCAAGTGATGATTAGGAGGAAAAAAATATGTATACAATTCCAGGACATCATCATATTTCAATGATTACAAAAGATGCAAAACAAAATAACCACTTTTATCGTGATGTACTTGGTTTACGCCGTGTGAAAATGACGGTCAACCAGGATGATCCGTCGATGTATCACTTATTTTACGGGGATAAAATCGGAAGTGCAGGTACAGAGTTATCATTCTTTGAAATCCCACTCGTTGGACGCACATACAGGGGCACAAACGCCATTACCCAAATCGGTTTACTTGTACCAACAGAAGCGAGCTTAACCTATTGGAAATCACGTTTTCAGGAGCATAATGTTCAACACAGTGACATCACAATGTACGCCAATCGACCTGCCATATACTTTGAAGATTCTGAAGGCCTGCGCATGGTGCTGCTTGTATCAAATGGTAGTAAAGCAGAACATTGGGAATCGTGGGAAGGATCAAACGTGCCCGCAGAACACCAAATTCAAGGCATGGGTTCAGTAGAAATAACCGTACGCAGACTAGATAAATTAGCAAGAACATTAACAGGGATGTTTGGCTATACGGAAGTATCACGTACGGAAGATGAAGGGATTTTCCAATCCGTACAAGGTGAAGTATTTGGCGAAATCGTTGTGAAATATTTAGATGGACCTGCTGAAAAACCTGGGCGCGGCAGTATTCATCATTTAGCCATTCGTGTTAGAGATGAAGTAGAGCTTGCCTACTGGGACCAACAAGTACGAGCACGAGGATTTCATTCATCTGGCATTGTGGATCGCTTCTACTTTAAGAGCTTATATTTCCGTGAATCAAACGGTATTTTATTTGAGATTGCAACAGACGGACCAGGTTTCACAATCGACGGAGATATCAAAACATTAGGTGAAAAATTGGATTTACCGCCATTTTTAGAAGCTCGTCGTGCAGAAATTGAAGAAAATCTAAAACCAATTGAGGAGAATTAACTATGGAACAATATCGCATAGATCCATCAAAAGGTATGGAATTTGGACTATATTCATTAGGAGATCATATTCCTAACCCACTAACAGGTGAGCGTGTTACAGCTCAGCAACGAATTAATGAATTAATAGAAGCCAGTAAACTGTCAGAACAAGCAGGTATTGATGTCTTTGGAGTTGGTGAAAGTCATCAAACTTACTTTACTACACAAGCACATACCGTTGTCTTAGGTGCCATTGCTCAAGCGACAAATAAGATTAAAATCACAAGCTCAGCAACAGTACTAAGTGTTTCAGACCCTGTACGAGTGTATGAGGACTTCGCCACCATCGATTTAATTTCAGATGGCCGTGCAGAAATTGTTGCGGGTCGCGGATCGCGGGTAGGTGCCTATCACTTACTAGGCGTTAATTTACAAGATTATGAGGAAATTTTCGAGGAAAAATTGGAACTGCTCAAAAAAATAAACGAAGAAGATCATATTACATGGCAAGGCGAATTCCGTCCTGCATTACAAAATGCACAAATACTGCCACAACCTAAAAATGGCTCACTCCCCATTTGGCGTGCTGTCGGCGGGCCACCTGCAAGTGCCATTAAAGCAGGTTTTATGGGGATTCCAATGATGCTGACTACTTTAGGGGGACCAGCAATCAATTTTAAACCTTCTGTTGATGCTTATAGAGAGGCGGCTGAACGAAATGGCTTTGATTCAAAAACATTGCCTATTGCGACAACCAGCCTATTCTATGTTGCAGATACAACAAAAGAAGCATTACAAGGGATGTACCCACATATTAATGGTGGATTCCAAGCTATTCGCGGTGGCGGTTATCCAAAACAACAATTCGCTCAAGCACCTGATACACGTGATGCATTAATGGTGGGAAGCAAACAACAAATTATTGAAAAACTGCTGTACCAACATGAACTTTACGGCATGCAGCGATTTATGGCAGAAATCGACTTTGGTGGTGTGCCTTTCGAGAAGATTATGAAAAACATCGAAATCATCGGGAACGATATCATTCCAGCAATTAAAAAATATACAACCCAATAAGGAGAGATTGAAATGAAAATCACTGTAATTTCCGGCTCAATCGTCGGTTCAAAAACAAAAACGGCCATGTCCAAAGTGGTTCAAATGCTTGAAAATAAGTACTCTGAGCACGAAGTTACGCTGCTGGATTTAGCTGACTATAAAGTAGAATTTAGTGATGGCCGTAATTTCTTTGAATATGAAGGTGATACTAAATACGTTGCAGAGACAATCATGGGCGCTGATGCCATTATTATTGGTACACCAGTGTTTCAGGCATCTATCCCAGGTACGTTAAAGAATATCTTCGATTTACTTCCAGTAAACGCGTTTCGCGATAAAGTTGTAAGTATGCTTGTCACAGCTGGTACACCAAAGCATTATTTAATGGTGGAACAACAATTAAAACCTATTTTGGCTTATATGAAAGCACAAATTGTTCAGACATATGTTTTTATCGAAGAAAAAGATTTTTATCGAAAAGAAATTACCAATGACGATGTGTTATTCCGGATGGAGCGTTTGGTAGAAGATACAGTTGTATTAACTGAAACATATAGAAGTATTCGTGAAGCTAAAGAGGCAAAATACGATTTTTAATAGAAGCTTTAATGCGGGTACTGAAATTGGTAAGATTCTAAATAACAAAAGCTAATTGGAATGGCAATCGGCTTTTGTTATTTCACATCAACAGCGACATTATTGATTTTCAACTATATTCTACTATTCTGCCCCGTTAGTGAAACAAGAAAAAGGACCGCAACTACAACTCCTTGTTTCGCTCAAGCACCCGTTACTTTAAGTACAGTTTTTCACAAATTACCTCAATTAATGAAAATAATCCGATTTTTATTCAAATATTTCTTTTTTATTCTCCACTATTCTAGCTACTTTCATTTTGACGCGAGGAACACCATCTTTTTGATAATAATCATTTAATATTTGCTCTACTTCATTTTTGTCTGTACCAAGTATCTTAGGCGAAAATTGCTCAACATAAATGTCACCATAACCTTTGACACAGTTCGCCATTGTATCCAGTGCAATTAAACTTAAAGGTCTTTCTTTATTTAGCCAATATTTCATTCTTTCCCAAGTTGGGAAGCATACGGCTGCCAACCTCCCCCAATTATCGTTAAAAATTGTGCAAGTTGACTCAATCCAATCAAGTATATTGCTTGAACGAAAACGGTATAGGCAGGTAAAAGCCGCTATTGGCAATTCTTTTTCACTTACCAATTTCAATTTCTCAAATATATTTTTTAATCCCTCTTCGGCTGGCAAACTACTGGCTGTTGCCCAAGAAATTGAGTAAAGAAATTCCTCGTCATAATTCTCCCAAAGTTCCCTTACCCATCCCGAAGCAGAAGTACCTAAAACATCAGCTACGATTTCCAGCATTCGTGATTTTACTTCATAATTTTTGGTTCCATAAAACCTAGATTTTACAGAACTCAAGGTCTTTTGGGTATCGTGCTTTTTAAGAGCACTTATTACATCATTCTCAAGAAACCATCTGGTTATTGAAAAATCTAATAAAGACTCCAAATCATTTCGAACGGCTCGTAATGTTGGTGCTTTATCTTTTTTAGTTGTAAATACATCTTCTTCTGGTTGACAAGCCTCTCCGTCTTCTTCATAAAAATCATCGTGTAATAAAAATTTATTAGGAGAATGGACAACAGCTAAGTTGTACCATTCAATAGGTCGTAACGAATATTTTAATAGCCTTTCGTGACATTGATTACATAATTTATAAGGCTGATTAGGGTCGTCAGACGTTTCTACAACATTAATCTCGTTTCTTTTACAGGCTTCACACAAATCAGTTATCATCATTAAAAATCACACCTCATATTGATTATCTTACATAATTCTATTTGCATTAACTTTTTTCCTTTATTTCACTAACCTCCCTCAATAAACAAAATAAAAACTCACGTTTTGTCCAGTATTCTCAGTATTTTATAGAAAGAAATTTTAGAGTTAAACGCTCGGTTTTATGGTTAGATTTATCACATAAGGATAAAATTGGACCTTTGAAACAAAAAGACTTATGACTCATTAGCCACGCAATTACAAAAAAATGGTGGATGAATTAAAATATGATTGCACTGATGGATGTCCACATTTCTCATGGAGGTCAACCCTCCCATGCCTCACAGAGTCTTCGCTCTAAAAATTCCTTCGTCCAACCTTTACATGAGGTGTAGATGGAGAGCACTCATAGGAGATTAATCTTTTTCTGATCGTTGCGCTACCTGAACCTTAATTTTTAATATATGTAGAAAGGTGGATTATTCTAAGCGTTTTTCAATTTTATAATGATCTTTTAGTAGGCTCAGCAGCCTTTTTTAAAAGTGATTTTCTGGGTTTCTTTTTACATGTCTTTTTTCAGCTTTTATTTTCAAAGGGAGTGCAACAAGAAAAAAGCTCCCAACACTGGCAGTCGGATAGTCCACTCAAAGGTACCTCGTATGCTGTATTTGTTCCACAATCATCTAAATATTGGATAAGTGACTTTAACTATTGCTCGTGGGGTCATTTTTAAAAACTTTTTTTGTACCATTACTTTTATATGGTTTTGCACTCTTTTTTTTGTTTGTACTAGCTTGCCAACGATTCCACCCCTTCTTGTCTGTTCCTCTCCCTGTACCGCCTTTTCCTTTAGCTTTACTCATAAAATCACTCCATTATTATTCTAAGTTGATATTTACCTATCGAGTTAGTTTTAGTCATTTTACTCGGTTATTAACCAAGCATCTCAATATCCTTCCACACTCCCCGTACTAATGTGAAAAAAAGAGTCCAATAATCGTTATTATCACTTAAATTCTGAATTGGCAATTGCTACTATAGAAAGAATGTCGGATGATAATATACCCCTGCTATTCTTTTTCTATGACTAAATTATCTCTAAATATATCTAAAGGGTCCCAATTACATTTTCTTTGGAAGCTCTAAAAAAAAATTTTCCGGTTGCTCCATTGATATAAATTATTTTAAATTGTGAAAGAACAATCAATGGCTCTAATGCAAACTCGACTACTTCCTTGTAATAATATCCCAAATACTTTCAAACATTATTTTCACTCCCTAAAAAGGGTAAACCATTTTTTCTATTACCACAAGTTTCTAGGAAGAGTATGGTTTTCAACCACAATTTTCGCTAACCTGCCAAAATTTCTGCTAAGCACAAGTACATAATGATTAAAAGAAATCAACGAAGCTAAGAGTTTGCAAGCTTTTTCATTTTCTGTTATGATAAAAAAGAATTATTTTTGTTCGGTGTAAAGGATAGTATAAGTGTCGACTTTTCGTCTTGATGATCACTTTGGGCAAGGATAGTAACACATTGTCTGGTTACACACTAGGAGGCAACAAAAATGGAACAAGGTACAGTTAAATGGTTTAATGCAGAAAAAGGTTTTGGTTTTATCGAGCGTGCTAATGGAGGCGACGTATTCGTACACTTCTCAGCTATCCAAAGTGACGGTTTCAAATCTTTAGACGAAGGTCAAAAAGTTACATTTGATGTTGAGCAAGGACCTCGTGGAGATCAAGCAGCTAACGTTCAAAAAGCTTAATCTAAATAAAATTATACAAACAGGCCCTAATAGAGCCTGTTTTTTTATGTATTTCTAGATTAATCTTAAATAAAAAAACCTACTCAACAGTGAGTAGGAATCTAAAACAGGTACAGTAAAATGATTTTAAGCTTTAAAGGTTCACTACAGTATAACATATTGATGAACAATATACAGAGCTTTCATCCACCATTCAAAAATTAATTTGAAAGTAGGTATATTCCTATTGAGCTAACCTGCCCTTTACTTAAAAATATAAAAGCTGCCGAGATTGACAGCTTACTCTTCAACTCTTATTAGCTAACAAGGAAAAACATATAACCTCCGTGGTGAGCAGTTCTGTTTATTTCATTATCTCTTGTTTATCGAGATCCCTTAACGCCCATGTTAAAATATCATTTGCGTAAAGTCCTACATCATCTGGTGAAATTTCAACAAATTTACCATCAATAAATGCAGCCCAATGGATGTTTTCTGTAGGTTTTTCAACCAATCCATTGATTCCTGTAATCATACCGTTTGTTTCCGTCACATCAAAGTTGTTCTTGGTTATGTCGTATATATTGTCTCCCTCTTCAAATGTTATATTTTTCTTTACTATAACTTTATTGTTTTGATCCATAATCTGAACAACGCCAGTTACTTCAACTGCATATGCTGGATTTACATGCAATAAAGCAAACAAAAAGGGGAGTGCAAAAGCAAGTTTATACATAATATATCCTCCTCATTATTTATCTTATTTTTTCCTAATGTCATCAAATTATGTCAATAAAAACACCCAACAAGTTGTTAGGTGTAATTTCAAAAATATATAGAATTTACTAAACAAATTTGTGTACCGGTTATATGTAGTTAAAAATTATTATGAAAGCATCCTTGGACATTCCACAATATAGTATAGTACCATAAGGATTGGATATTAGAGTTTCGTGGATTACTTTCTTCCACAATTCTTGATTTCCTTATTCAATTAAACTCCTTTAGTCGAATAAGAAAAAGCCACCAAATTGGCAGCTGGATCTTAAACATAAGCATCTGTTAATAAAATAAGCAAATTAGTTCTTAACTTCATACCAGGCAAGTTTAGGTCTTGTATCAGGGTATCCGAATTGCTGGCGATATTCCTTTCGTGCTTCTGTAAAATCAAACCAACATTTATTACTTTCTGGATTATTGGCATGATGGACAATGCAACGAAAAGCATCTTCTAAACAGGGATCTTCCCAGTATCCACACTTCTCTTCCCAACAATTAATTAGATCAGAACCATCCATGTTCTTTATTTCTTCAAGCGAATAGTAACCTAAATCTACTATCCGTTGGGCAACTTTTGGACCAATCGAGGGAACCGTTTGAAATATAGCTAAAGCACGCAGATATTTGGATCTATCACTGGATATTCCCAAGCATTGAGAAAGTTCCAATGTACTAATATGCGAAATATCGTTTAATTTAATTTTACAAGTTCTTAATTTGGCTCTTTCTTCCTGCGTTAAAGGAAGTTTAGGAGCAGAATTCGGCATAGGCTTCACCTTTCCAATACGTTTTTCGAACTTCTAAAACACTCTCTACTAATCCAGCATCCTCCGAAAACTTTTAATTTCTCTCTGCTGAAATCTATTGAGAAGATGGATTGACGCTATACATTCTAAATATGGAATATTCATAAAATTATATACGTCTCCACCCATAGAAGGCTATGACTAGATCATGTCCGTTAATTTTACTAAGACGCTCATCAAGGAATTCACCAATTTTGATACCCCCAACAGACTCATAAAACTTTCTTGCGGAAGAGTTGTCCTTAAAGACTCCCAAAAACATTGACCTTATCTCATTCTGTTTAAAGTGATTAGTAACGGCATGTAACAACTTTTTTCCCACACCAATACGTTGATAATGAGGCAAAATATATAGCGTGTTTAACTCGCCTTGATACCCTTGAGGTGCATGATCAGGTAAGGAGCCCATTGAAAATCCTATAATTTTATCTTGTCTTTCAGCTACATAACAAAATGATTGTAGATTGCTATT
>Ga0224733_1117_pt1 | contig 14032 bp, 10 predicted proteins | sample IA12soil_GW_FP2_FD_161642 | JGI IMG/M metagenome (GOLD analysis project Ga0224733, IMG submission 161642) | Enriched cells from agricultural soil in Iowa, United States - IA12soil_GW_FP2(-) | ecosystem: Environmental > Terrestrial > Soil > Agricultural land | place: USA: Iowa | collected 2017-05-08
TGAAGCGTACGGTGAGGTACTTAGCGCCTGCCCCCTTTCGCGAAAATGATCCGAAGTTTATCGGCGCAATAAATGAAGTAGACTATGAGTTGTTAACAGCAAATGAGGCAGATTTCATAGAGCAGCTGTATTTTAAGTTGAAAAATATCGCCCTGCGCAATAAAATTCTGCATGGTTTAATCCGGTGCAAGGAATTGGAGCTGAAGGATTTTTTTCAGAAAGCCTATAAGAAGGAACGATATTTGGACATGAGACTGCTCGCCATCCATGGATTAGCGCATTATGCCACAGAAGAAGAGATCGACAAGGTCATCGATCATTTCCTTAAGATTTTGATGAAGCGGCCGGAGACTACACCCTATAACTACCAGGAATATGAGTTTTTAAGATCCGCCTTCGGGCTGCCTCTCCTCATTAAAAAATACGGATATCCCTGTTTTGAAAAAGCACTTCAACAAGTCGAGAAACAATATGATGCTATGCCGGAAGCATTTAAAGGGCATTTTACTTTTGATGAAAATGGAAATTCAGTTCAGTTGAGAAGTCCCCGCGAAACGAAACTAATGATTGAACGTTTTTTTGCGGCACAGAACGGTCGCTAATCAGTTTATCCGCAGTGTCGTGAAGTGGCTTTAATTTATTTTCGCTTCATTAAAAACGGGTAAGAACTTCGAACCAAGGCAAGAGAGCCCCAAAACAAGGCGAGCGCCAGAACGGGATGCAGCGCGCCTGCAATATGGAGAGCCGTAATATATTGAAGACTGATCAGGACGAACAGCCCAAGACTTCCCCAGATCATGGTCCGGTTGAGTTTCCCGACGATGCCGAGGATGAACAGGATGAGCGAGATCGATCCAAACATGGGAACGAACGACCGATGATATTTCCAAAGTTCCGAATCCCCGAACAAAGCCATTCCAGCCAGATATACTTGCACAATGATACAGATCAAAAATACGAACGCAAGGATGGCATACGCCGAGCGGTAATATTTCATTCGGGAAGGCTCCTTTTTAATCGCTTCAACGTTCAATGTTCCAGCTCCTTTTCATCAGATGTAATGGTCATACGTCAATTTTTGAACTACACATAAGACGCTGAAGGGCTCTGGATTGTGACAGCGGAAACGAACAAGGAAATGAAACCGGCAAGTAGAATAAATAAGGAACATATATTTTTGGGGAGGGATGACTGAATGGCTGAACTGATTTATCATGTTGCCGTTTCATTAGATAACTTTATTGCGGATCAAGGTATGATGGATGGAGATATTCATGAGTCAAGCTTTTTATTTGATGGGGATCATGTTCCAGACTTTTTAACAGATATTCAACAATACGATGCCGTATTGATGGGTGGAAAAACATATGAGTTTGGATTTCAATTCGGTGCTAAACCAGGTGAACCGGGTTATAAGAGCATTAAACATTACATATTTTCAAAATCCATGCAATTTGAGTCAAACGAAGAGGTCGAACTTATCCATGGTGATGCAATAGAATTTATTAAGAATCTCAAACAACAAAGGAACGGTAAAATTTGGCTATGTGGAGGCGGGGAATTAGCGGGGTCGTTGATTAAACATAGACTCATTGATCAATTAGTACTAAAGGTTAATCCAATTATTGTGGGTGAAGGTGTTCCTCTCTTCGGAAGCGTAAAGCCACGTCTTAACTTGAAATTAGTGGACATGAAACAGTACTCTAATGGAGTTACCAAACCGACGTACAACATTATTTATACATAGGATGATTCTGGAGAACCTCTTTGTAAAGCTAGTTTAGCCGGCTGTTTTTCATTTCTCAATATATACATAGGAAAAAGTGAAGCTTACAAATGGCTGCAACCTATTTGAAGCCGCTTCCGTCTGATGGATTGTTAGCAGGATTGACCAATTAACGTCATCCATCTCAGGATCGGAAGGAGCTTTTTTATGAACAAGAAACGAACTAAACTAACGGTATTATTCACTTTGGCAGGGGTACTCGGCACAACGGCCGCAGTCGAAGCCGACGCTTTAGTTGAAAAGGTTACAGGTTACCTTCAAAAAGATACAAAGGTTCTTATTAATGGACAAGACAGCATGCTTACGCCTGTATCTATTGATGGTAAACTGTATATTCCAGTCCGTGATGCTGCGGCCAAGCTTGGATATACATTAAATTACGATGAAGCGAGCAAAGAAATTGAGCTCGGTGAAGCGGTTGACCTGATGCGTGCGTCTGGTGTAATTGTAAGCGTGCTGGCCAATGAAGACGGGAAGTACCGGATCGAGCTTCTCGGCAGCACATGGGTCATATTGACGGTAGACAAATCGACGGCTATTAAAAGCCTGGACGGCAAAATGCTAACCCCAGCCGATTTGAAGGCCGGCACACAAATCGATGCAGCGTTCGGACCAGCTATGGCGACAAGCTTCCCGGGCCAAGCACAAGCCGTGAGTGTTAATGTTCACGCAGATCGCGTCGTCAAAGAAGATACTATCAAAGCCGTGAAACACACGGATGAGGGCTGGCAGGTTCAATTAGGCGACAATTTGGTATTAAACGCGGGTAAGGAAACGCGTGTCATGACATCTCAAGGGGAGTCCTTAAATTGGGAGGACCTGAAGGCCGGTACGAAAGTAACAGCATACTACGGCCCACTCATGATGAAAAGCCTTCCTCCACAAAGTCCGCTTTTCCTCCTAGTGGTACAGGCTCAAGCACCTGTTGCAGGCGGACTGAAAATGTCGCCAGAGACAGCGCAGGAATACCGCAACTTGGCATGGGCGCAGGTGAGTTCGCAAGTTTCCCATATTACGACAAAGCAAAACGAGGCAGCCGTGCAAATTGTCTCCTCTAAAGAGGTTGGTGTATTAGCTGCTACGGCCGAGCAGAAGAAATTGCTTGAAGACGTCCAAGCTGCGAACGGAAGCGTTGTGACGGTGACTTACAACACGGACCAAGACGAGCTGCTTGGGCCGTTGACCGCCGTGTTCGATTTCAACACAAAAGCTTTTATCGGTTTCAACGCTAGAAGATAAAATGATTTCTAAGCTGCCATGAAATTCAAGCGCCTTGAATTTCATGGCTTTTTTTATTTGCCGGATTGAAGTTGTTAAATGAGATGATCTTCTTCATATGTTGCTGATATGTATGAAAAGCCTCCCGACAGGAAGGCTTTTCAGGTCATTCGATGTTAAGTGTTAGCATGTATATTTAGCTTGTCACAGCTTCACAGACCGTAACATGCCATAGATGCCGTTTAAATTCCCGATTGGTGAGAACTTTACCTCAACCGCCGCTTTGCCTGCGGTTATTTCGGCAGGGATTTCAAACATTTTGTCATAAAAAGCCCGTTTTCTTTCCAACGGAACCGATTCGGTAGCAAGCTGTTTTCCGTCCACCCAAATCTCGATGCCTCCGGCTCTGGACCCATGGCTGAAAGTAACAGAGAGACCGTTTTTTACTTCCGGGTCTACCCTTAATTCATAGCTGAACCAACCGCCTGGTTCCGCTCGTCTCCCATTCAGGCCTTCCCAAGTTCCGGCATGGGTCCGTTCGCCTTTAACTTGATGCTGCAGCTCATATTGGTCGTTTCCGATCTGGATACCGTCGATCGTGGCTTCCCTGATCAGCTGTTCTTGCTGAGATTTCTCCAAGTGTTCGTGCAGGCTGTTCGAATCGGCTTCTACGAACCTCCAATAGATGCCGTATCTCTCGCTATGCTGCTTGAAGTGTGGGGTAAAGATCAATCGATTGTCTTCATCCGTATTTCGGAGCACAAAGGAAAGCTCGCCGTCTTTTTGGATGAAATGCCGGTCGAAGCCCGCAAACCATTCCTGAACGCTCATGCCTTGCGGGATGACGAAATCTTTTATGAGCATTCGCCGGGTAGGGATACTGACGTTAACCCCTGTTTTCGATTCAACCCAATCATCATTGCCCAATCCGGCACTTAGAACGACCGGACCATAACGAAATCCCACCACATTTGGTGCATCAGGCAAACTGGAGTAATCGGCTTTCATCGGGATGCGGATATGTAACGAGTCGCCATCTTTCCATAGCCGATCAATGATCGCATAACCATCCCTGACTTCCGGTTGAATGTTCGCTCCGTTCAGGGATATGGTTGGTTCGCCTGCGGTCCAATAAGGGATGCGAATACGAACGGACAAGCGCCGTTCCTTCTTGCAGGTATCGGTCAGCTCAAAAGACAGTTGAACCGTATCGCTGAATGGAAGGTCAGAGCTTTGCGTGATCTTCACCTGCTGCTCCGCCCAATCCAGTGTACTGCTTATAAATTGATTGACATACAACCGGTCACCCGAGTGAAAATAAAGGCTGTCGTTCAATTTGGTGAAGCTCTCCATGCCGGTCCCGGTGCAGCACCAGAAATGCTCGAACGGGGAGCTGTACACCTTGAAATAACCAGTCGCCATCGGCTGAAAATACATCGTCATACCTGTGTCCGGGTTTTGGGAGGAAAGGATAGCGTTGATATATGTTGTCTCGTAAAAATCAGCGTATTTCACATCCTGGGTGAGTTTGAATAATTCCCGCGTCAGCTTCAACATATTGTAGCTATTGCAGGTTTCGCAGGTGATATCGGACCGTCTGGCATCGAGCAGATCAGGCTCTCCGAAATGCTCGGATTCGCTGTTGCCTCCTGTTATGTAGCTGTGGTGGTTTACGACCATGTCCCAGAATCTTTCGGCAGCCTCTCGATAAAAAACTTCGCTTTCTCCCAATGTTAAATATCGGTTCAGGGCTCCTACAAATTTGGGGATCATTGTATTGGCGTGCTTGCCCTTCAATATATCTTTGCCTTCCCAAATAGCCTCGAACAGGCTGATTTCGTCAAATTGATGGGCGGCTTCCGCATGGCGGGGATTTCCGGTCAATTGATACAAGTTGTACAGGCAATCGTTCATCCCACCGTATTCCACAGCCAGCACGGTTGATTGCAATTCTTTGGACCACCGGGAAGTCCGATCCGCTGCCCAATCGCCCAGTTTATTGACGAGGTCATAAGCGGCTTGTATTCGGGTCGATTGATAAACGTCGATGAGTCCGGCGATGATCTTGTGCATGGTGTACCACGGCACCCAAGCCGGTATCCGATTTTCCACGTTATCGAACAGCGTTTCAGGAAATGCCGACAAATACCCGTTATCCAACTGGCAACCGGCCAATTCGGATACAAGATACTCTAAATTAGCGAGGATCCTGTCGTTCCGGCTCTGGGCATAGGCCTGCGCGCATGCCGACAGATAGTGGCCTATGGTATGGCCGCGAATCTCCGTTTTTTTCCCAACCAGGGTAAGTCTCGGCTGTGGACGGGAGTCCCGCAACTTCCCGGAATCCGGCCAGCAGGCGATTTGGATCGTAGCTTAATAAATAAGCGACCTCTTTTGTAAAGGCATTCACAAGATAATCTACAGTCAGCACGACCTGATTCAAACCAAAATCGTGTAATCTCATTTCCCCGATCGGTCCTTTCTGTACCAAGTTTCTCCTTCAGTGGAGAGTACATCAAGTGTACCTTTTCCTCACTTTTCGTTAAATAATCGAAGGTCGGTTTTTGTGTCAAAATGTCAGCAGTTTAAGCTTACATCTGCTTCAGCATGATTTTTAGATTTACTTGAAAATATCATGGATAAACCTCAGCAAGTTTGGTATCTTATTCATACGTTTAGTGTATAAAGGTTTGATATCAAGGGAGAGACCGACGATGAATTATTTTCGCTTCCGGGTGGATGGCCCGGTGAAAATGGTGATGACCGGGAAATTTATGTCTCCGTCTCCGGAGTGGCAGCATATGAACCGGATCTTAATGGAGTATGAGTTGTTTATCCAGACTCGCGGAACGTTGTACATTTCATGCAATGAGAAGAAATTTGCCTTGAGAGAAGGGGAATTCCTGCTGATGCCGCCTCGCTCGCATCAATACGGCTATCAGGCGTCGGACTGCAGTTTTTACTGGCTGCATTTCTCGGCGCGCGGGGAAACGGAAAGCATCTCTGCCGATGAACTTGAGCAAGCCTGTGATCCTGAGGTCATTGCGATTCCAGAGCACGGCACCTTGCGCAGCCCCAACAAACTGACCGTCATGCTCAAGCAATTGCAGGATTCCGTCAGGAGCTACCGAGAACCAAACTTGAACAATTACTTGACAACAGGTGTCTTGTGTGAGATTTACAATCATATGTTTTTCGTTCAGAATCAACCCGCCAAACCGGAGAAGCAGCAGCTGTACAATGACATTGTGGATTACATCAAGTGGTACAAGGAAGAAAATTTGAAGGTTGAACATCTCGCCAAGCATTTCGGGTATAACGCCAAATACTTGACGGGCTTGTTTTCTTCCATAGCGGGCATTTCCTTGAAGCAGTACATCATGCAGGAAAAGATGGAGGCGGCCAAGTTTCTGCTAACGGATACGAATCGGAAGATTACCGAAATCGCCAACCAATTGGGATTTTCAAACAGCCATTCGTTCATGAAAGCATTCAAGAAAAAAACAGGTCTGCCCCCAACGGAATACCGAAATGCTTACGCTACCCGCTTGCTATATTATAAGTAGAAAAAATCCGCTCCAGAGCCCTGATAGCTAATTCTATAACAGCAGCAGAGGCGAATTTTATAAAAGAAACCGCAAGATATGATGTCATGCATCCTGCGGTTTCCGTAGTGGACTTATTTACTTGTCTGTTTCAGCATCTCAACCGATTGATATGGTACATGATTGCACGGTAAAGAAAATCTGCTAAATCTTCAGTGCTATATTGGTTAAAGTAGCTTGCGAATCGTGTATCGAATTTATAAGTATTGGCAATGCAAGCCAGTAACTCCGCATCACAAGGCATGAATTGCATTAAAATTGTTTTCCACTCCTCGATTAATTGCTGCACTTCATCGGAGGAAGGAGCCTGATGGATACAAGCCGCCATTTGTTTGAATATTTCCTCCATGGCTGAAAAACGTTCCTCTTTTTCTTCGGGTGAACATGCTTCCAACGTTTCATTGTACACTTGATACGCCTCTGTCTCTCCATAAATGAATCTTGCCTCATTTGCATATTGCTCTCTCAATGGCAGAGCGGAAGTACTGTTGAAGATTTCCAAATGGCTAATATCATTCCCCGACACATATTCTTCGAGAGCCGCCATGATGGTTTCCAGTCTTTGCTTCTTCGATAATAAGGTTTTTCCTTGCTTCTTTAATATTTGTTTCTGTTCTTCCTTAGTCAACTTTAAAATGTCGGCAATTTCTTTCAAGGAAAAATCCAATTCCTTTAAGAACAAAATCGTTTGTAGTTTTTCCAAACTGCTTCGATCGTATAGTCGGTACCCTTTTTCTGTCAGATGTGTCGGTTTAAATAAATGAATTCTATCGTAATAATGCAGGGTCCGGGCAGTTATGCCTGTAATCTGAACAATATCATTAACCGTTAATAATGGTTTCTTCATCCCAAAATCCTTCGACTTCATCTAGTATTTGATCAGCGGGCGTTATGGTTGCCTCAAAGATCGTTTTTCCTGTTTGTCTTAAATAATATTGGATTAAATAATATCCGCAAGCATAACCGGCGCTATAAGGCATATTGACCGGTTTAAAGTTTTGAAGTTTGGCGATCTCGTCGCCGTAAAGATACGGAGCGATTTGATCAAACCCTGTTACGTGCAATTTTTTCTCTAATCACAGGCTTAATGTGCCTGTTAAGGGTGTCTGCGTTTGTTTTCGTTACCCAAGGGCCGAGCCATTCTTCGCCAAACATGAACGCAGCATAGTTTTCAGCTAATCCTTCACTGACAATGAGCTCGCCTAAATGAACGGTGTGATCCCACTGAATAAATTGATATCGCACATTATGATTGCATTCATGCGCCAGCGCAACCTTCATGCGAGGTATGGTGTAATCATTTGGCAAGAGCGTACCCCAGATAAACCCGGGAATGCCCCCAAAGCCGCTATATCCTTCGTTTATGGTTAGAGCACGGCTTTCCGGATTCCCTAGCTGCACGGTAAACAAATATTCGGATACGGGGAGGTCAATTCCATGCTCTGCAAATAGATCCAGGCTTTTCTTCACAGCATGCTCACATTCTAACCAAAAAGATTCGGACGAAATCTGCTCGATCTCTGCCGATATCTGAGGGGTAATCTGATCCGGGGATCGATGCATCATGCTGTTAAACGCAATAACGTCAAAACCATTCGCCTCTTCAGCCCTAAAAGGGATCTGTTGAATTTGCCATTGTTTCATAAAGGGAGCCATCATTTCGTTTCTGAATAATTCGAGTTTGTCCTCGGGCAATGCTTGGGCAACTTTTTGATAAATACGATCTGAGCGCAGTGTTTTTATATTCATTTCTCTCACCCCAATTAATTTATAGTGAGAATTATGCACTATGACCTTACGTCATAGTCAAGTACATCGGATCAAAAATAAATGTTCGGCCCATCTGTCCTGCCGGGAAACGAAGAGAGTGGTCAGCAGTGTAAGTTACGATCATTCAGGGGAAGTTTTTTTTAAAATTACTTTTTCCCTTCATTTGTACATGATGGCAGCCTAAACTTGAAGTACGACAAAGGGTTACCTTGTTAAAAGATTGGAGGACTTCATGATGAGCGGGATCAAAGCCGAAACGTTGACACAGGTTCTAAGCCAAATGCTCGGTACTGAAATCATCTGTGCCGATATCCAGACCAAACCATTACATGGTGGTACAGTAGGTAATGTACAGCTTGTAACGGGCGTTGCCGAAACGACAGATGGCAGGGAAATCACCTATAACATCGTTGTGAAAACGCAGAGGAAATGGGAACGCTACAGGGATCCCGATTCATGGCGCAGAGAATATGATTTTTATAAGTCCAATTTTGGCGCCTTGTTTTCTGAATCATTCCGTTGGCCCGAATGTTATCACGTTGAAATGAACGAAGAAGAGGACGAAACACAGATATGGATGGAATATACCGACGGCATATCGGGTTTGGACCTCACCGGCGATATGTATGAACGCGCAGCCGAGGAATTAGGACGGTTCCAGGGCAAGTTATATGCCGAACAGCCAGCTTTTTTACAAAATATGTCCAATCTGAACAGAGCGGAGTATATGAAGGATATCTATCTTTATTACCGGTCATGGAATCGAGTGTATGATTATATCCGTTCCGAGGATTGCGGTATCCCGAAACATCTTTGTAAAATGCTCATCGACCTAGATGAAAGCGCGGACGAAATATTCAACCGTATTGAAAAGCTGCCCATCGTGCTGTGCCATAGGGATTTTTGGGTGACAAACATCATTTATTCAGACGGTAACATTATACTCATCGACTGGGATACCACGGGGTGGGGCTATTTAGGTGAAGATATGGCAAGCCTTATCGCGGATGAAGCCGATATTAAACACATGGTTGAATACTACCATAGATGTATCCCGGCGTATTACAAGGGCTTTTCGGAACAAGTCGATATTTCGCACATAACGGATAACTGCGTTTATGAGATGATTCTACTAAAGTTCGGGTACAGGCTTGTAGAAGGTTATATGGATGCAGGATCGGGAGACCAACTCCAGGAAACGGATCATGAAAGAGCCCTGCACATCCGTACCCTGCAAAAAATCTTTGAGATCAAAAATGAACAATAGTTTCGCAACAAAGCGGGAGAATGACCGTCTATATGATACATAAAGGGGACAGCGGCGGTTCAGCGCAACCGGCGTAAGGTTCGAATGAATGTGTTTGGAGGCGGGGATATCGATGTTGAGGAAGAAAAGTGTGAAGCGGTGGCTGCAGGCTACTGTAGCTACTGCCATACTGATAGCAGTGACTCAAGCGTATAGCGAAACGTCTGTACTTGCTGAACCAAATGGCTATGCGGAAACCATTCAGGGCTATACGAAAAATCCGGAAGATCATGTTACGCTAGAACCAGGGTTCGGCTACTATAACTATTTTATGAGACCACTTGCTGAACAATTATACCTGCATAGTAAGGTTACTGCGTTTTTACCGACCCGGTTGCCGGATTCGGCTTGGCAGTATTACGGTTACAAGAGCCGGCTCACATCGGACGGCTATGAAATTCTAGGTTATCGGACGCCGGAGCTGCAGGCGGTCAAAGATACGCTGCCGGTATCGGCTGCGCAAGCTGCTTCTACGAAAGAGCTGCAAGCTCCCAATGTTCTGTTTCGGCTAAAGGCGGGACAAGCCGGATCGGCCAAGCTGCAAATTCCGTCGACGGCTTCGCTGCTGCTTAATAAGGACGGATGGGATTACTATGTGGAGGGAGCGGCTTCTGGTCAAACATTGCAGGGCAGCAGCAATCCGCAGGCCAATCCACTCTATCCAATGTTTAGCGGCCTAGCGAAATCAGGCGCTCCGGTAGCCGGCTCTAAAGGCACGGTGCTTATCACGGGACAGGGGACTTCTAACGTCACCTATGCCGCAAACTGGACCGTGGATGGCTCAACGTTCTACACCTTTGTATTGACGGGAGCAGCCCAGTCCGATTTTACATCCATGCTGACAAGCTTTCGGCCGGTTATTAATTTGCTGGACTATGCAAGCGTTATTTTGCTTCCGGTGGATAAGCAGCTCAATCTGCAAATTGGACGCGACCACATGTTTATGCCTTATGAAAACCGATTTATCCGGCTAGCTCATAAACCGGTTGTTTACAATGGATCGGTATTTTTGCCGCTGCGGGATATCGTGCATGTGATCGGTGGCGAAATCCAGTATGTGAGCAATGAAGGTGCCGTCTATTTGTCACAAAACGGTTGGCATAACGAGCTGAAGCTAAATTTGAAGACAGGTGAGGTTGATCGCAGCGGCAAGAAGATCGCCACCCTGCCGATCCGGGTGGAAGCGGGCACGACGCTTGTTCCGCTCCGTTTTATGACCGAGCAGTTCGGCCTGCCGATCGATTACAACGCCGCGCTCAAGCAGATTACGGTTCATGATCGCCACTGGGCTGGGAACTATCGGCTGTTGCAAACGAGCGATCAGGCAGATTATCAGGTTTCCGTGCTCAGCGTCGGAGGGCCTTCCTTTACGTACAGCAACAGCCGATACAGCCAGTCCGGTAGCTGGAATGGCTGGAGTTATGTGCAGCACAAACCGCCGGTTGGCTATAACAGCCTCAAATATAACGTTGCTGATATCAGTATTGCACTGCTTCCCGGCGACAACGAGCTTGTGCTGCAAGATTTGCAGTCGAAGCAGGTTATTATGAACGTGCCGATCAAGGCTGATCTATCGCCGAATCAAATTCCGTTTCGTTACAGCGGTATCCCGTATTATGATGGCTTGAAGACGGAGCTGAAGCTGCAGTCCTCCGACGGCATCGCTTGGCCGGCCGGGTATGCGGAGACGAACGAGTCCGGCTATGTTACCATTCAGGGCAAGCTGAACGGATTATCCTTTGATTCGCTTCGCCTCAGCTACCATGTGGATAAAGTCGATAGTAAGACTGTCACCGTTCCTGTAAAGGATGGTGCTTTCTCGTACCGATTCAAGCCGGAGAAGGGACCCGGAACGTACTACATCACGCTCTATAACCCGCCAAATTCATTGCCGAAGACGGATATGGCGGCGATCGTAACATTTGTTATTGTTGTGAAAAGTTAGCTTGATTTTGCTTATAACATGAACATGCATCGCTGCCTTATCCGCCGATTGGTGTTTGTTATAAAAAAATTGGAAGTCTCATTTATAGCGCAAAAGCAGCCGGCAAATCTTTGGCTGCTTTTTTTGTTGGTATTCCAATTGAACAGCAGGCAAACCAAAGGGGATTTTGACGCTGCCCAAGAATGCTGCGGGCAAAATGGGCTTAGTTCTTTTTATCCATGGCGACGGGGCGATACCTAGGCTCATTACCCTGGCAGGTTACATGAATCAATTGGAAAATTTCTCAAGAGTCTAAAGTAACTTTTTTGCAAGGATTATTATATTCAAAATTCTCACGTTATATTGAAGCATGCATTCTGTATTATTTGGTAGATTAGAAAAATTAATTCCGTTTAAGGAAATATTAAGGATGAATGGATAGCTGGAAGTGCCTGTATAATAATGTAAGATGACAAGACCATACACGCTGGCTAGCCGCGTAAATGCGGCTTTTTTTATAACCTTGATTGCTAAAAATTATCCAATTACGAAGCTGGAGATGATTGCAAATTTATTTAACAAACTGGCATAAAACAACGGTGATTTAAATGGACTCAAGGATCTGAGTAACGATGAACGACTTAAATGTGTCATCCTATGGGTACATTACACCTGCTGATAAAGCCCTTGTCGTATCGTTTCTTTCCACGCTGAAGTCTGAAATAATACTATCCCGAAGGTGTAACCTGTACAATGACAGTCATTGTTGAACAGATCGTTCGTGACTACATTTACTACTATGAACTTATTGACATATCGATTAAATGGTTAGATAATAGTTCGCATGCGAAATATTTGCGAAGGGAGCTTAACGTTGCAAGAACAACGGATCCTGGAAATATTCCAAAGCTACCGTGAGGTCCATCAGGCGTTCTTCCAGCTGATGACCAAAGCGGCGCGCAAGCATAAACTCACTGCGCTGCAGCTGATCGTGCTGAGGGTGCTGCGGGAGCACCCCGAGATCCGCCTTTCGGACCTTGCCGAAAAGGTGAAGCTCGGCAACAGCACGACCAGCGGCATCGTCGATCGGATGGTCAAGGCCGGTCTCGTGGACCGGGAGAGGACTGAAACCGACAGGCGAGCGATGACGCTGACCCTTTCCGAGAAAGGGATGGCGCTCTGGCGCGAGACGGAAGCCACCCGCTTGCACATGATGCGGTCCCTGCTTGAGCTGCCTGAGGAAGACCAGAGGGAGCTTGACCGCATCCAGCAAAAAGTACTGCAACTTTTAAGAAATTATAGAGAGGAAGAAGCTTAAGCCATGACCACTATGGTATCCAATCACTTGCGCAAGGGGCCGATCATGGCCTCCTTGCTCATCGCCGCGTTTGTGGCGCTGTTAAGCCAAACGGTGCTTAACGTCGCGCTACCGAAAATGATGGCGGATCTCAATGTAACGGAAAGCACGATCCAGTGGCTGTCTAACGGTTATATGCTGGTGAACGGCGTACTTGTGCCCGTCAGTGCCTTCCTGATTAACCGGTTTACAACCCGAAAATTGTTTCTGGTGGCCTCATCCATGTTTGCACTGGGCTCGGGCATCTGTGCGTTATCCGGCGATTTCAGCTGGCTGCTGGCCGGCCGTCTCGTGCAGGCTTGCGGTGCCGGCATTCTAATGCCGCTTATGACGGTCGTTACGCTGACCATCTTCCCGGTCGAGGAACGCGGTAAAGCAATGGGCCTGATGGGGGTCGCAATGATTTTCGCGCCGGCCATCGGACCAACGCTCTCCGGCTGGATCGTCGAGAATTATGACTGGCACGTGCTGTTCTACATCGTGCTGCCGCTGGCGATCATCGCCGTGATTTTCGGCGCCTTCTCGATGAAGGACGTCATCAAGACGTCCCGTCCGAAGCTCGACGTCCTGAGCGTGATCCTGTCGACACTCGGGTTCGGCGGACTGCTGTACGGCTTCAGTGAAGCCGGTACGAAAGGCTGGGACTCGGAGGAAGTCATCATCTGCCTGGCCGTCGGCGCGGTCGCGCTCATCCTGTTCATTGTGCGCTCGATCATGGTGAAGAATCCGCTGCTCGAAATGCGCGTGTTCAAATATTCCATGTTCTCGCTCACGTCCCTGATTAACGCCATCATCACCATGGCGATGTTTTCCGGCATGATCCTGCTGCCAATCTTCTTACAGAACATCCGCCACTTTTCGCCGCTTGATTCCGGTCTCCTGCTGCTGCCGGGGGCTATTCTGATGGGTATCATGTCCCCGATCACGGGCATGGTGTTCGACAAAATCGGCGCGCGCTGGCTGGCCGTCGCCGGTCTTATCATCACAACGATCACGACGTACGAGTTCAGCCATCTGGAAGCCGATTCATCATACAACCATATGATGCTCATTTATACGGCGCGGA
>Ga0224733_1119_pt1 | contig 13940 bp, 9 predicted proteins | sample IA12soil_GW_FP2_FD_161642 | JGI IMG/M metagenome (GOLD analysis project Ga0224733, IMG submission 161642) | Enriched cells from agricultural soil in Iowa, United States - IA12soil_GW_FP2(-) | ecosystem: Environmental > Terrestrial > Soil > Agricultural land | place: USA: Iowa | collected 2017-05-08
AAAGTGCAAATGCACTTTTCCCGCATCCTGATTCCCCAACAATTGCGACGACTTCGTTTTCATTAACCGTTAATGTTACACCATCTACGGCTGGATAATAATTATCTTGTATTCGAAATGAAGTTTTTAAATCTTCTACTTGTAAAAGTGGTTGATTACCCAATATGATCCCCCTAACTAAGAAACCTATATGTCGAAATTTGTTGAATTTGGTTAAAATTTAATTAAGTTTATATTCCTAATTATAGATTGATATATTTGAATAGTCAATACAATTATTTTTTTTATATAATTTTTAATTTTAGCTATTACAACTAACCTCTTGTTGTATCCAAGTTTATTAAGATAACCATAATTAATTTTCAATTATCAGAATAATTTTTTATCATTTAATAGTTAAAATATTCTAATTAGTAATTATTCAAAGTAAAATAATTCTAATATAGGATTAAGGGGAATTTTGTCGAAAATCGGGACATAAAAAAATACCCCTTATTTATCATAAGGAGTATTTTTAACTGATAAACAAAATATGAATTTTTCTTTTGATTAAAGGAATTCTTTCCGTATTTGTTCTTAACCAGCTTACCTAATCGCTTACTCTTTTATTGGCCCCGTTCTGGTTAATTTAATTTACCGAATAAATAAGTTTATGGTCTTCTTTCAGCTCTTTTTGGCTTTCTATTTTTATTACCGTAGGAAGAAGATGATTGCTTTCCTCTTCTATAAGACGATTTCTGGGAATCCTTTTTCGATGATCTTTGGAAATCTTTTTTCATTGGCAAAGGACGTTCCTCTGTAATATGGACCGGTGTATTATCAGGCTCTTTTGTCATTAATTTTAAAGCCGCAGCTATAACTAATAACGGATCATTTCCTTCTAGCAACTCTTTGGCTACCGTAACATATTGATCCAAATTGCCCTCATTTAATATTTCATTAATCCGTTCCATAGAAACACGTTGTTGTCCCTCGAATGCTTCATCAATGGATGGCGGACGCATCGGCATCATACGTTTTTTGGTTGTTTGCTCTACTGTTCGCAAATATCCCATTTCACGCGGACTCACAAAAGTTATCGCCATTCCCTCTTTACCAGCTCGCCCAGTTCGCCCAATGCGATGTACGTAAGATTCAGGATCTTGTGGAATATCGTAATTATAAACATGTGTAACACCAGAAATATCAAGCCCTCTTGCCGCTACATCTGTTGCTACTAACACATCTACTTTCCCTTCTTTGAACTTTCGCAGAACGGAAATGCGCTTTGCCTGGCTAAGATCGCCATGTATACCTTCTGCAATATAACCGCGCAGATTTAGTGCATTAGCTAATTCATCAACACGTCTCTTTGTACGGCCAAAAACAATAGCAAGTTCTGGTGATTGCACATCAATTAGACGAGAAAGCACGTCAAATTTCTCTCGCTCATAGACCTTAACAAAATATTGTTCAATTAGAGGAACAGTCATTTCCTTTGTTTTTACTTTAATCGTTTCTGGGTTTTTCATAAATCTTTCTGCTATCCTGCGAATTGGATCAGGCATTGTAGCAGAAAAGAGTAGTGTTTGTCGATCTTCAGGTACACTGGAAAGAATGGCTTCAATATCATCAATGAACCCCATATTTAACATTTCATCAGCTTCATCAAGGATCAAAGTATGAACTTGATCCAATTTCAATGTACGGCGATTAATATGATCAAGAATTCTACCTGGTGTTCCTACAATAATTTGTGGTCCCTTTTTTAGGGCTTTAATTTGTCTTTGAATATCTTGACCGCCATATACAGCAAGAACACGCGCTCTTGCATCATAGCCGATTTTATACAATTCTTCCGATACTTGAATCGCAAGTTCACGTGTTGGAGCAATGATAATTCCTTGAATATGAGGGTTTTTAGGATCAATTTTTTCAATAAGCGGAATTCCAAATGCCGCCGTTTTACCGGTTCCAGTTTGCGCCTGACCGATAATATCTTTCCCTTGTAAACTTAATGGAATTGTCTTTGCTTGAATTGGTGTTGCTTCTTCAAACCCCATTCTCTTTACTGATTTCAAAAGGGATGGGCTTAATTCTAATTCTGAAAACTTCGTCAATGCTTCTCATTCTCCTTCTAGACACTTCACAGGGCCATATTAACCCCCTTGGGTTATACCCGATTCTATTTTCAAAAAAAAAGACATTTCTATCTCTTTTGTTTTACGGCAAAAAGTGTAAACGATATTGTATATGGTACCATTAATAACTGGAGATTTCAATGTCAACAGAACCCACACGAATCAGTCTTAGCTTACTTTCTATGCTGTGCTTCGTATAGGGGAGGTTAATTAATTTTAGTTTATCAAAATCCATCCAATCATATACCTTTTACAGAGTAGTAGGATTTGGATAAAAAGAAATCGGTATCCCGATTTCCTTACTCCTTATTCTCAACTAAGGATGTTGCTACTTCTTCAAGCTCCATGCCTCTAGAGCCTTTTATAAGTACAAGCTCGTTTCCTTGTATATGAGATATAATAGATTGAATCAATTCTTGTTTATTGACAAAATTAAAGACCCGGTCCGCCCCAAATTGTTTTTTTGCTTCTTCTGCAATATAATACCCAAGTTCACCATACGTAAACACATATTTTATTTTGGATGGTTGGAGGAATCGGCCAATTTCACGGTGGAAATCTTTTTCCGCTTCTCCCAACTCCAACATGTCGCCTAATACAACTATTTTTTCTCTTGATTTATCAAGATCCATCACCAAATTTAAAGCCGCTTTCGTAGATGTAGGACTTGCATTGTATGCATCATTAATAATCTTGATGCCATTTAAACCATCTAACACTTCCATCCTCATTGCCGTAAGTTTAACGGATGATAGTCCATTCTTTATTTCCTCCATGGATAGACCAAGCTCCCGCCCAGCAAGGATAGCTGCCAAAGAATTAAGAACATTGTATTCTCCAAGAACTGGTATATATAACTGAGAATCTGGTTCCATATTAACTGAGTAGGCACTGCCATTTTCATCTTGGTTGATAGTAATTGGATAAATATCGTTTTCTTGCTTCTTACCAAACGTTTGTATGCGTACGTCAGATATAGCCTGTGCTCTTTCCCTTAGTAATGGCTCGTCTCCCATATAGATAAATAAACCATCTCTTGAAAGTCCTTTTACAATTTCCATTTTTGCATCTGCTATTGCTTCTCGTGAACCTAAATCTTGTAAATGAGCTTCTCCAATATTGGTAATGATGGCAACATTAGGCCGAGCAAGTCTAGTTAAAAATTCAATTTCACCTCTTGCACTCATACCCATTTCAAGAACAGCCACTTCTGTATCTTCTTTTAAAGATAAAACGGTTAATGGCAGGCCTTGACGACCATTATAATTTCCAATTGTTTTTTGTACTTTGTACTTTTGACTCAATACACTGGCAACCATATCTTTTGTAGTGGTTTTCCCATTGCTGCCAGTTACCCCAACTACTTTGATGTTTAATTCCTGCAAATACGCACGGGCTAATTCTTGTAGAGCTGTTAAAACGTCCTCTACAATAATAATAGGCAGGCCATGTGGAGGATTAGGCACATCCTTTTGCCAAAGGGATGCTCCAGCCCCGCTGTTTATTGCCGCTTCTACATATTGGTGTCCGTCCACAAATCTACCTTTTAGAGGTACATATAAGTTTCCCTCCTGGATGACCCTTGTATCGATACATGCTCCGCTAATTACATTATCTTGAAATTCGGTAATATCATTTTCTATTTTTATCATATTTGCTATTTGCTTGACCGTACGCTTCATCATTTCTGTAAGCCTCCATTTTAACTTTCAAAATCATGAAAAAGGGAATAGGAATCACGAAGATGTGATCCTTATTAGAAAAGCGCAAGCGCCTTGCCTATCCGCACGACGGCTTACGCTAGACAAAGACTATATATAAAAAGAACCTATAGCTTTTACTTATTTCAAAATGTATATTTTATTTTTTGCTTATCTTCATAGCGCTCTAAAGCTAATTGGATGAGACGTTCAATTAGTTCTGAATATTCGACGCCACTATGCTTCCATAAAAGTGGGAACATACTAACAGGTGTAAATCCCGGCATTGTGTTTACCTCGTTTATTAACACTCTCTCATCGGCTGTTACAAAGAAATCTGCACGAACTAAACCAGAACAATCGAGTACCTTAAAGGCTTTTTTTGCAATGTCAGACATACTTGCATATACTTCATCTGAAATTTCAGCTGGGATAATTAGGGCAGTATCCCCGTCCTCATACTTCGCCTTATAATCATAAAAAGTTGTTTTAGGTAAAATCTCTCCCGCTACAGAGCATTCTGGATAATCATTACCTAATACACCTATTTCAATTTCACGTGCAGTAATACCCTCTTCGATAATAATCTTACGGTCATATTGAAATGCTTCCTTATAAGCTTTCTCCAATTCGTTTCTATTCGTGCACTTACTAATTCCTACACTAGATCCTAGATTAGCAGGTTTGACAAAACATGGGTACCCTAATTCTGCTTCCACGTATTGATAGGCAGATTCAGGATCTGCCTCCCACGTACTTCTTAAAGACCAAACATATTTCACTTGTGGAAGACCGCTTTGCGCAAATATAGTTTTCATAATCACTTTATCCATTCCCGCAGCCGATGCCAAAACACCATTACCAACGTATGGAAGATTTAATAATTCCAACATCCCCTGAACAGTGCCATCTTCTCCGTTTGGTCCATGTAAAAGCGGAAATACTACATCATAACCGCTGTCCTCCTTTGGAGATATGGAAGACATTAGTGCATTGGGTGCTATTGCCTCTCCGTCGGTAAATTGCAGCTCTTGCACACTATCTACCGGACCATGTAATTGAGGACCTTTCAGCCATTTTCCGTCTGTTGATATATAAATAGGATGAATTTCAAATTTTTCTAGATTTAATGCTTGAATAACCGCTTTAGCAGTTCGTAATGAAACTTGATGCTCAGCGGATTTTCCTCCATATAATAAACAAAGCTTCGTTTTCATAAAATATCCTCCAGTTAATCTTTCGCTTTTGTTCTCTTTTAAAACTCATGACATTTGCCTAGAACATCATATGTAAAAATGTACATAACGGTGAAAATCCAATATGCCATTTCCATTCTCGGTATTAATATTAACCTATCTGCAGCTACAATTCATCCTCTTTTACACGATTTCATCCTTTAGTTCTAGTGTGAAAATATTCCCATTACCTTTTCTAGATTTCTAAATTGGTTTTTGATAAAATGTTTTAAAATTTCTATTGTACATACTGTCTATATTCTGTGCCTATCGCCTAATGAATTTCAGTGTTATCTCTGCGAACGTCTATATCGACTAGTTGCCTACCTCGCCGTGTTGTCTTTATCTTTATATCACTCCGAAACTCGAAGGTGAAATGATACTTCAAATTTCGCTCATCCGTACGCCGATGGGCAAGGCGATTTTCTATTTACTCACACGTATAAGGCCCGGAGGATATATCTTATTTTGTAAAAATAGAATAATTTGAGGGTTCAAGGGAGGAAAATATGAGTTATGTATTAGCTCATCAGTGGTTTATTTTGGTATCCCTCGAGGTTTTGGCTTGGGCATCCACCTTTTTTCTTTTTTATGCAAGGTATGGATTAAAATCCTCCATTTGGTTTAGGATCGCCAGTGTTCTGTTTGCTATAACCGGAATAATTCCACAAGTCATAATAGGGGTCATTAATTTTGTCCACACTAGAAAGTTGGACATTTTCACTTTAATAATCGTTGTACTGCTTATTTATGGATTTACATTCGGAAAGAAAGAAGTAAAAAAACTCGATGCATGGGCACAGAAAAAGTTCTCCAAATAAAAATCCGCCTGATTTTGGCGGATTTTTTTATTTAATAAAACATTTCCATTCTTTTAATTTCCGATCATATACAATCTTCCCATCAACAGGTCTGCTTCCGATCATTGAATATTCCTCATGCATCTCATCCATATAATAAAAGTCGCCAATCACCCATATTGGAATTTCAATTTGAGAACGGGAAAATTTTGCCCTTTCTAGGGATATGACCATACCTTCCTTCATGTTTTCAATAAAGGGATAGAGGATTTCTACAGGAACATTAGAAAATTCATTTTTACGTCTTCTTCCGAACATTGGTTTTTCCACTTTATCAATCATTTTACGCATAATGGAAGTGCCAAGTACATGATAAAAATCTTCAAATGATCGATAATATGTTTTATTAAACGCCCCATCCTCATGTGCTAGATATACAAAGTGATTATCCAGTTTTCGATAAAAAGGCAGGCGAAGATGTTTTTTTAAATGACTTAAATATAAAAGCTCTGCAATCTCCTGACCCTCTAATAGGTTTAAACCTTCTTCATTTTCAAAATCAATCCAACAAAAGTCACCATAACTATTCACATCATCATTAGCAAGCTTAGGAAGCGTTTCATTATCCACGTAATCCAATAAAGTATGTAAATTATAATTGCCATCGTCAAATTGATGGCGCAGAAGAAGAAGATTAGATATATCAGGAATTGCCGCAATAAATTCCTTAAACTCTATTCCTGCCGATAGTACATAATGATCCGGGTAATTTACATGTACGTAAATAATATCACGATTCCCTGTATGATTTTTCAATTGAGGTCCCTCCGATTAGCTCTTACCCTAATTCCACTAGCAATAGCGCATTGTTATCGACATATAGACTACCAATCATATCACATTGCCGTTATTGCGTGGTGATTATCCCGCAATTCCCGGCTGCCGATAGGCGCTTTTTTGATAATCCCCTAAAAAAAACAGCTTCCAAAAAGAAACTGTATAATTTGAATCAAAGTTTCTATTTATTTTACCAAATTTATATCTAAATTCCTCATTATTTTTACCTAATTTTCATTTTTATTTGCAATACATGAAAAATTCGTAGGAAACGGTCATGTGACATGCTTTTTTCAGAAATTTAAATTTACATCTATCAAGAATACGGTATTGGGATTTCATTTTCGGGTAAAGTAACAATATATGTGTTCGAGTTAGGAGGTGCTTGTCCATTATTATAAGGTTGTTTTCACATAGATGGATAAAATCCAATTGCTGATTATAACGTATTGCCTTTTTGTAGGCTAAATTTGTCTGCAAAAGCATAAGAAAAGCCTTATAAGGACAAAACAATGCCTATTTTTAAACTTGTCATCATCCTTATTTTAGTTGCCCTTACCGCCTTTTTTGTCTCAGCAGAATTCGCTTTTGTTAGAGTTCGCTCTTCTAGAATAGATCAGTTGATTTCAGAAGGTCATAAAAAGGCATCTATCGTAAAAAAAATCCTATCCAAATTAGATGGATACCTGTCAGCTATTCAATTAGGAATTACAGTTGTTTCCTTAATATTAGGTTGGCTTGGAGAACCAACAATAAAACAAATTTTAAAACCATTTTTTCACTTGGTATACCTTCCTTCTTCCGTGGAAAATATATTGTCTTTCATCATTTCTTTTATGATCATCACTTTTTTAAATGTTGTATTAGGTGAGTTAGCTCCTAAAACAATTGCAATCCAAAATGCAGAATCGATTTGCTTGTCATTTGCAACACCATTAGTTTGGTTTAGCCGTATTATGTTCCCATTTATATGGGTGTTAAATAGGTCGTCCCGTCTTGTTACAAAACTGTTCGGCTACGAACCAATTCCGGATCACGAAATTGCCCACTCAGAGGAAGAGTTAAGAATTATCCTCTCTGAAAGTCTAAAGAGTGGGGAAATTAATCAGTCGGAATATAAATATGTAAACAATATCTTTGAATTTGACAATCGAATTGCCAAGGAGATTATGGTCCCAAGAACCGAAATTGTTAGTATTGATAAAAGCTCTACCATTGAAGAAATTATGGAAATTGTGCGTACAGAAAAATATACACGTTACCCTGTTACAAATGGAGATAAGGATAGTATTATTGGTCTAATCAATATAAAAGAATTACTAACGGACTGCATTTATAATGAATGCCAGGAAGATGATCCTGTTGATAAATATATTAGCCCTATCCTCCGTTTTATTGAAACAGTTCCAATCCAAGATCTTTTAGCAAAAATGCAAAAAGACAGAACACATATGGCCATCCTTTTAGATGAATACGGTGGAACAGCAGGAATGGTAACCGTCGAAGATATATTAGAAGAAATTGTTGGAGAAATTCGCGATGAATTTGATGTTGACGAAATTCCGCTTGTTCGCAAAGTCGGGGATAACCATTACATTTTCGATGCAAAAGTCTTGATTGAAGACGTAAATGATTTATTAGGAATTGAAATTTCCGATGACGAGGTAGATACTATCGGAGGATGGCTGCTCACACAAAAATATGATTTAAAACAAGGGGATAAAATTGAAATGGATGCGTGTGAGTTTATAGTATCTGAAATGGAAGAATCCCATGTACTGTACGTTGATGTCATAAAAAAGGTAACTACACAAAAAGTCTCTGAAGAATAAGAGGCTTTTTTTTATGCATCTTGTAATCAAAATCTCCATATGTTTAATATATTGGAAACTTTTATCTGTTTCTTTCGTCTTAATATTATGGATATTTATAGGAACTAGGTGAAAAACATGGAAAAATCACAAAAATTTATAGATAAGATAGATTGGACACTAATTTTAATCCTATTTTTATTTTTTCTTGTAAGCTGCATTTCGATTTCAAGTGCCCAAACATCTGATCAATACGGAATGAATTTTGTCATTCGGCAAGCTTTCTGGTACGGCATCGGTATCGTCATCATTGCCTTTTCCCTTTTATTGGAACCAAGTCAATATAATAAACTGTCCTTTTACTTATATGGTGCCGGTATTATTTTGCTCATAGGATTAATCATTGCTCCTCATTGTCTTGACGAAGGTTGCCTTGTCCCAAGAAAAAACGGTGCAATAAGCTGGTACATCTTGCCTGGTGCAGGTCAAATACAACCTTCTGAATTTATGAAGCCCTTTATTATCTTAGCGATAAGTAGAGTGATTTCATCTCATCATGAAAAGGTGCGATTAAAAACGTTGAAGAGTGACTTTCTTCTATTATTGAAAATCGTAGTCGTCGCGATTATACCGCTGGGATTGATTATGATGCAGCCCGATTTAGGAACAAGCATGGTTATTTTAGTGATTGTTGCTGGAATGATACTTGTATCAGGTATTACTTGGAAAATAATTGCCCCTTTATATATTTCCTTAATTACAATCGGAGGAACTATATTATCCTTAGCAATTTATAAACCAGAAATTTTAATTAAATTTTTGCAAGTCCCAGCATATCAATTTGACAGAATTAATACTTGGATTGATCCAGAAAATTATCCTGATGCTGGTCGACAATTGCGAAGTTCTATTATGTCGATAGGATCTGGAGAAGTCTTTGGAAAAGGATTTATGGGAAAACAAGTGTATCTTCCTGAGAGACATACCGATTTTATCTTCAGTGTAATTGGAGAGGAGTATGGCTTTATAGGATCAAGCTTAGTTATCTGCTTATTTTTCATTCTTATATATCACATAACAAAAACAGCTATTTTAACAAACGATAAGTTTAATACATATGTGTGCGCAGGAGTCATCTCCATGATAACTTTTCATGTCTTTCAAAATATCGGTATGACAATACAGGTTCTGCCAATTACCGGTATTCCTTTGCCATTTATTAGTTATGGTGGGAGTTCATTGATGGGAAATATGCTTGCTTTAGGGGTCATTTTTAGTATTCGCTTTTATCATAAAGAGTATATGTTTTCGACTTCATCCGATCGCTTTTATATGTAGCAAAAATTACTCGCAAAAAAAGCTCACCCTTTTGAAAAAATGGACTTCAGAAAAGAATACTGGACAATAAATTTCCATATTGTAAAATAATAGGGTTAATTTCGAGTATATTTTTTGTCGCCCTTAATTAAATATCTTTAGGGTGTTTAGCTTCAAGGTATCTTTTCTTATATATGATTATCTTTTTATTAAGCTTAAAAAAATTTAGGCTTTTGTTGTTAAAACAACGATTTTTGAGAAAGTGGCCTTAGTTAATAAAAAGCATCACGTTTGACTGTACGGTTTCTTTTTTTTATAATATTAATAATATTTTAGCGTAAAAAATGGTAAAAACCATTTTCCTTTAAGGGTGGTGATAAGATGGGGTCGTATACCGTATTGGTGAGTTAGCAACCTTAGCAAATGTATCTAAGAGAACAATAGATTACTATACGAGTTTGGGTCTCTTACAGGCTAATCGTTCTAAATCAAATTATCGTATATATGCTTCCGAAGCTTTAGATGATCTTAAATTTATTGAAAGATATAAAAAGCTTGGAGTATCACTTGAGACTATTCGCAGGAAAATGGAAATGAAGAAATGCCATGAAATGAATGAATTCATTGTGGAACAGCATATCGAGTCCGTTTCAGAGCATATGAAACAACTAAATATGGAGCTATCCGATTTGGCGCCAGTATTTGAGGTACTTAATACAAAGCAAAAAGAAGCTATTTTCAAGAGGCTAACTATAGAGAGCGTTGCATTAATGCAATCGCTACATTTCTTAACAAAATAGGAGGTGACTCCTATCCCGTATTTCACGGGGTAGGGAAACTTATTTGGACATATTTAAACTAGTGCTTGTTTTTTTACTAATAGCACTTTCCGCATTTTTTGTTGCATCGGAGTTTGCAATTATAAGGGTGCGGAGCTCACGAATCGACCAGCTCATTGAAGAAGGGAATAAAAATGCGCTGGCAGTGAAAAAAATTATTACGAACTTGGATGAGTATTTATCTGCCTGTCAGCTCGGAATTACCATTGCATCATTGGTATTAGGATGGATCGGGGAGTCGGTAGTATCCAAATTGCTGCACCCACTGTTTGATTTAATCCATATTCCAGTTTCTATTTCAAATGTGATTTCATTGGCACTCTCATTTGCAACTATCACATTCATACATGTGGTAGTTGGTGAATTAGCACCAAAAACACTGGCCATTCAAAAAGCAGAAGCATTGAGTTTATTTCATGCAAAGCCTTTAATCTTCTTCTATCGTTTAATGTTCCCGTTTATTTGGATATTAAACACATCTGCACGTCTCGTTACAAAAGTTTTTGGTCTTAAACCTGCGAGTGAAAATGACATTGCCCATTCGGAAGAGGAATTGCGAATTATTTTATCCGAAAGCTACAAAAGTGGAGAAATCAATCAATCAGAGTTTAAATATGTAAATAACATTTTTGATTTTGACAACCGAATTGCAAAAGAAATAATGGTACCTCGTACCGAGATTATTTCCTTATCGAAAGAAGATAATCTTCAAGCATTTTTAGATATTGCAAAAGAAGAACGCTTTACACGATATCCAATAATAGACGGAGATAAAGACCATATCATTGGGATTGTGAATGTAAAAGAAGTACTTACAGACATAATCCATGACAAAGAAATAGAAGCATTGTCTTTACAGGATTATATACGACCAATTATACGTGTAATTGATTCGATTCCGATTCATGATTTATTGGTCATGATGCAAAAGGAACGTATTCATATGGCTGTATTAATTGATGAGTATGGCGGCACTTCCGGTCTAGTAACAGTAGAAGATATATTAGAGGAAATTGTCGGAGAAATCCGCGATGAATTTGATATGGATGAAGTACCATTAGTTCGGAAAGTAAAGGAAGATCATTTTATCATTGATTCTAAGGTACTTTTAAGTGAAGTGAACGATTTATTGGGAATTGATATTCAAGATGAAGATATCGATACCCTCGGTGGCTGGGTGCTATCCGAAAATTACGAAGCCAAGCAAGGCGATATTATCGAATTTGAGGATTACGAGTTTATTATAAAAGAAATAGAAGATCTTCACGTTAAGTATATTGAGGTAAAGAAAAAAAACCCTCAAGAGGTAAAATTGAAACATAATATTACGCTTACCAATTCGGAAGCGATTTAAAAAGCACTGGCATCCCCAGTGCTTTTTTTACATTTCAGGCGGAGCTTTGATTCCAAGTATTCTTAACCCTTCCTCTAGAACAATCGTTACAGCTTTCACTAAAGCGATTCTTGAAATGAACTCTTCATCCTTTTCAATAATCCGTACCTTCGCATAATATTTATTAAAGGATTGACTCAGATGAATTAAGTACTTTGCCAAAACAGACGGAGAATACCGGTTGTACGCATTTTCGATTATTTCCCGGAAATGATTTAAGTGCTTAATGATTTCCCAGCTTTCCTCATCATTTAATCCCTGAAACTCATATTTATTTATATTTGACTTTTTTAATATAGACATTGCTCGTGCATAGGTGTATTGAACATATGGTCCTGTTTCCCCTTCAAATGTAAGCATATCTTTTAAGGAAAATTCAATATTGTTGAGTCTGTCATTCTTTAAGTCGTGAAAAATTATGGCGCCTACTCCTACTGATTCCGCTACTTTCTCCGCATTCTTTAAAGAAGGGTTTTTATCAGCAATATTCTTTTTAGCATGTTGGATAGCCTCTCTTAAAACCTCTTCTAATAAAATAACCCGTCCTTTCCGTGTTGACATTCTCTTCCCATCTTTTAAATACAATCCAAATGGAATATGGTGCATTCCCTCTGCCCATTCAAAATTTAATTTTCTTAGGACCCCTTTTACTTGTTTAAAATGAACGGTTTGTTCCTGACCTACAACATACAGTGCAGTATCAAACCGATAAGTGTTTTGGCGATAAATAGCTGCTGCCAAATCTCTTGTAGCATAAAGGGTTGCCCCATCTGATTTTCTGATTAGACACGGTGGTAGCTGAAGATTATCAAACTGTACCACCTCTGCCCCTTCAGAAATTTCCAATAATTTTTGATCTTTCAGTAAGTCGACAACCTCATCCATCTTATCATTATAAAATGCTTCCCCATTATAGGAATCAAAAGAAACTCCCAATAAATCATATATTTCCATAAATGCTTTTATAGACTCATCCCGAAACCATTGCCATAATTTTAAGTTTTCATTATCGCCGTCTTCCAAGCTTTTAAAGGCTGCACGTGCTTCATCCTCAAGTCTTTCGTTCTTTTCTGCTTCTTCGTGGAATTTTACGTATAACTTCGATAGCTCTTTGATAGGATTACTTTTTACCTTTGACTCGTCACCCCATTTTTTATAGGCAGTTATGAGTTTACCAAATTGAGTACCCCAATCTCCTAAATGATTAATCTTCACTGTTTTATATCCGCATTTGTCAGCTAGATTCGCCAATGCATTTCCTATTACCGTTGAACGCAAATGGCCCATTGAAAAGGGTCGTGCAATATTTGGGGATGACATATCCAATAGAACTGTCTTGTGTTCCCCTATAGACCCCTTTCCGAATTCATGTCCTTCTTTTAACACTTTTGTGATAACTGTCTTCCCAATTACTTTCGATGAAAAGAACACATTTAAGTACGGTCCGATTGGTTTTACTTGAGAAAAGCGTTTACTCTTCTCTAATTTCTTAGAAAGCTCTTCAGCAATATGTGCAGGTGATTGTCTCAAAGCCTTCGCAAGTTGAAAACAAGGGAAGGCTAAATCCCCATGTTCTGGATTCTTTGGTATTTCAATAAGATTGTTTATTTCCCCCTCCGTCATCGTATTCTGTACATGACCCTCTAGTTCTTCAGCCAGCAGTTTTTTTAGATCCATGCATTTTCCCTCCTAAATAAAATAAAAAAGCTCGTCTCTTTATAAAGAGACGAGCTAGCCCGCGGTACCACTCTAATTGTTCAGGTTATAACCACTTTTCCTTATAACGGGAGTTCCCGAATCATCCTACTGAATTTCAGATTCATCTCTCCGAAGTGCGCTTCATCCAGTGGTTCTACGCCAGGCTTCCACCATCCCCAGCTCTCTATCG
>Ga0224733_1121_pt1 | contig 13828 bp, 19 predicted proteins | sample IA12soil_GW_FP2_FD_161642 | JGI IMG/M metagenome (GOLD analysis project Ga0224733, IMG submission 161642) | Enriched cells from agricultural soil in Iowa, United States - IA12soil_GW_FP2(-) | ecosystem: Environmental > Terrestrial > Soil > Agricultural land | place: USA: Iowa | collected 2017-05-08
GAACGTTTGGTGTAGACCGGTTTTATCTTGGTAAAATCGGTACGGGCATTCTGAAATTGCTTACTTTTGGCGGGCTAGGCATATGGGTGATCGTTGATCTCGCACTTATTATGTCAGGGGCTATGCGAGATAGGCAGGGCCGGCCTATGCGTGAATTTTACCGCTACAAAAAATTCGCCGCAAAAACGGTTCTTATTTTTGCTATTGTACTCGGTGTCGTTACTCTTGCAACGGGCGGATTGCTTATTCTTGCAGTTACTCAGGCAATCAATGATTTTACGCAAAATAACCCTGGTGGTTTGCCCACGCTTTTACCTGGCGGAACCGGGTTGGGTCTGTAAATAGAGCTTATAAATATTCAACCCTATTGCTTTTTTGTCAAAATAATGCTAATGTATAGAAGTTGTTCCAATCAACACAAAAATGTTAAAAATATCACTGACGCGGAAAAATGACAGCTGTATAATTGCTGTATAACCGCCAAGAAAGGGGAAGCATAGTGGATATAAATGTCCTCGTCACGCTACTCACCATTACGGTCATACTACTATCGATCGTTATAATTGCTTGGCTTGCAGCCATTACGGTTGTACTGGTAAGAGTACGTCAGGTATTAAAAAACGTCGAAGCGATCACTAATAATATCGCCTCGGCATCGGACTGGGTTTCACCCGTGAAGCTTTTTAGCCACGTGGCAAAACTATTCCGTAAATAAAGAAAAAGGAGAACTTTAAAATGAGTAAAGCAGCAAAAGTAGCTATCGCAGCAGCCGCAGGATTCGTCGCAGGAATTTTACTTGCACCAAAGAGCGGCAAAGAAACCCGTAAAGATTTGAAAGATAAAGCCATGGATGTGAAAACCACCGCCAAAGGTAAAGTTGACCAAGCAAAGAAAGTTGCCAAAGAAGCGGGTAAAACGGTTAATCAGAGTGCTGACAAGGCGCGGCATGAAGCGGCTGGCATGATGGAAAGCGCCCGGCGATCAGGTAAAGTAGTTGCAGACGAGGCTGAAAAGCTGAGTGCCGAAGCTAAAGCTCGGGCTGGCCGCGTTGCCCTCGACGCCAAGCGTACGGCGACGCACGTACAAAAGGACGCCGAAAAGAATCTCCGTTAGTAGTTTGTTAACGATAAGTAAAAGCCACCTTGGTGGCTTTTACTTTGGCGCGTTATCGAGCGAGTGCCAGATATACCAACTGGCAACCGACTCGTAAGGGTGCCAGTTATTTTTTAAAGCCATCTCACGCATAGTATCGGGAGTTGGCAGCTCGTCAAGGCCGTAGAGCTTTTTAATGCCACTGCGGACACCTAAGTCGCCGGTAGGCAAAACATCCAGCCGCCCCATGCAAAATAGCAAAAACATGTGAACGGTCCACTCTCCAATACCCTTGACGGCGGTAAGCTCCGTTACGATATCGTCGTTAGAGAGCTGGTCAAGCGTGCTAAACTGCACGCTGCCATCAAGAATATGGCGGGCGAGGTCTTGTACGTACCCGGCTTTTGGCCGGGATAACCCAACTCCGCGAAGTTCCTCTATGTCACGGGTGATAATTTGTTCGGGGGAGGGAAAGCTGCCACCGAACAAATCAACGAACCGCTGTTTTATGGTCGCGGCCGCCTTAACGCTGAGTTGCTGGCCGATAATACTATTGACGAGTGCCTTGTAATAGTTGGTATGAGGCACGAACGTGGGGAGCGGTGCGGTGGCAATAACACCCGAGAGAACGGGGTCGGCTTTGGACAAATGCTGCGCCGCAACGGTTAACTGGCGGTGGAAGTCCTGGCTCATAGGCTAATGGGAGAATCCAGCCGTTTATATTCGATTCCGTGCTGCGTGGCTGCCATAGTAAGCCACTCGTCGGCGAGTTCTTTTCCAATAGCGGAGAGAACGGCGTCATGGGTAGGAAACGCAAACCGCGGCTTTATGAGTTCCAAAAAGTCCATGGCATCGCCGATTTTGAGCCACGGTCCGCCAGCGGGAATGGCGAGCGTGTCGACGGGTCTGCCCGGCAGTGTAAGCGAGTCGCCCGGGTAGTAAAGCAGTTCGTTTATCATCACTCCAAGGTTGGGAACGACCGCAACGCCGCGGTGAATAACCGCGTGGGTGCCGCCAAAAAATTCCAGATCAAAAAGGCCAATTTTTAATTTGTCTCCCGCGGCTACGGCCTGCGTTTTGAATACTTCTATTTTGGAAATAACAGCTTCGTGCCCGATAATAACTGCTTCTGGGTTTTTATCGATAATGGCAGTAATTTGCTCGGGATCAAAGTGGTCGGAATGCTCATGCGTAACAATCACTGCCATGACGTTATTCGAGGGCAGGTAATCCGGGGAAAAGTTCCCTGGGTCCACGACAATCATCTGGCTGTCTTTTTGAACGGTAAAACAGGCGTGGTCATATTTGGTTAGTTTCATTCGTTTCCCTCCTTAAACCACTGCTTGAAATGTGAGCGTGCTTTGATAATTTTTGGTTCGATAACAATGGAACAGTAGCCGCTTTCTGGGTTTTTACGAAAGTAATCCTGGTGTTCTTCTTCGGCCACGTAAAACACAGTTAGTGGTGTTATCTCTGTCACGATCGGGTTGTCCCAAACTTTTTGCGCCCGTTCTAAAGCATTCTTGAATTCCTTTTGCTGCGTCTCGTCCTGGTAAAACATCGCCGAGCGGTACTGTGTTCCGACATCGGCACCTTGCCGGTTGAGTGTGGTCGGATTGTGTACAACGAAAAACAAGTCGAGAATTGTCTCTGCTGGTATGGTATTTTCGTCAAATGTGACGCGCACGGTTTCGGCGTGGCCGGTCTTTCCGGTCGCTACACGGTAGTAATTTGGCGTGCCCTCGCCCCCGGTGTATCCGCTCTCTACCTTAACGACTCCTTTAATTTGCCGGTACACTGCATCCAAGCACCAAAAACATCCTCCGCCGAGTACAAAACTAGTCATACTTCTAGTATACGACACGTATAATAAAGGGGTGAATACGAAAGACTTTCAGGAGCTGCTCACACAGAAGGGGGCAGAGCTGTACCGGAGCATGCCGTGGCGTGAGGATACTCGCCCTTATTACGTGATGGTGAGCGAGCTGATGCTGCAGCAAACGCAGGTAGACCGGGTAATCCCGAAGTTTATGGCTTTTATCGACCGGTTCCCTGACGAAAAGGCCTTAGCCGAAGCTCCTTTAAGCGAGGTACTTACCTTGTGGAATGGCCTGGGATATAACCGGCGTGCCAAATATCTTCATGATACGGCTAAAATAATCACGAACGAACAGCACGGTGAGTTTCCGGCGGACTACGAATCTCTTTTGCGGCTCTCCGGTGTCGGCCCTAACACGGCGGGCGCCATACTGGCGTATGCTTTTAATAAACCAGTGGTGTTTATAGAGACCAATATCCGTACGGTATATTTCCACCACTTTTTTGCGGATGGCGAAAAGGTACCAGACCTGGCACTAAAAGAGCTTGTGAATGCAACAATGGATACCGAGCATCCGCGGGAGTTTTATTGGGCGCTGATGGATTACGGCACCTACCTAAAAAAACAAGGTTCCGGAGCAATCCGCCAGAGCCTGCACTATAAAAAACAGCCGGCGCTAAAAGGGAGTGTGAGGGAGGTGAGAGGCCAGATAATTAAGCGGCTCACTCAGGGCGGAGCAACAGAAAAGGAGCTTCGGCGCGACATTGTGCAGGATCACCGGTTTGTTCCCGCGCTCGAAGGCTTGATCCGTGACGGCTTAGTTAACGAATCCCAGGGGCAATTGCATTTGACCAAATAGGGGTTCGCGTTAGATAATGGAGAGACATGAAGCGTTTTCTTATTCTTAGTGTTGGCATGGCTGTGACAGTAATGGGTCTTGCTATTGGCAACTCCTTATTGGCGCGTGCCGATAACCTTATGACCGAAGCGCACATTCAGCGTATCCGCAGCAACTGTGTTGAAGCTCAGTCTACTTTGTATCAACTGCACGCCAGCGATGCCTTGCTACGTGTAAACCGTGGTCAGCTGTACGATTCTATATCGACCAAGCTGATGGAGCCTTTTGACAGCAGGCTGACATTAAACAGTTATAATGCAGCCGATCTTGTCTCGGTAGCTTCAAGTTACGATCAAAAACTTTCCGCTTTCCGGACCGATTACCAACAGTACGAAGAGGCGATGTCAAGAACGCTCCAGATAAACTGTACCAATCAGCCCGTTGCTTTTTATGACAGCGTTGCGGACACGCGGACAAAGCGGGGTAAGGTGCACGAGGATGCGATGAACCTACATAAAACAATTAGCGACTACAAAGATGCCTTTGAAACGTTTGCCAAAAACTTTAAGGAGCCACAGTAATGACCGAAGATCAGCTAATTGCCGACGCCAGAGGACTTAGCCCGTGGCAACGCCACCGTTTTATTGTTCTTATAGGCGTAACGATTGTGATTGCGCTTTTTTTGGTTGGCGTAGCACTTGCCCTGTACGCAAGCAGCGGGGCGGCCCAGCTCGACCTCAGCCGTCCGGGGTATGTATCAGTACGTGACAAGGCGGTTCAGTCGGATGATTTTGAGGGCTTTCCTACCTCCGGCCCTATTGATAAGGACACTATTAAGCAGTTCCGTTCGTTGTATGAAAAGCAGTCAAAAGAGGCGACTAATGTTGATAGCTTTGGCGGCGATGTAATGAGCGACAAAGCTCTGTCTATCGATACGCCGTCAAAATAGACTGTCCCGCGTTATTTTTTCTTGGAGGCGGCAAGTGCAGGAAAGGCCGTGCTAAGCTGGATCTTTTTCTTTTCAAACTCCGTAAAGATACGGCGTCGCATTTCGGAGGTGACTGCCCACTGGTCGGACGGCTGGGTTTTACCTGAAACGAGTAGGTTAACCTCGGTAGAGGTAAACTCGGTTACCGATACGAAACTTGGTGCCTCGAGGATCTTGTTCTTCCACTTTTCTTCCTGTGCGAGATCGGTTCCAATGGTATTAATAATGTCGATAACGTCGTCAAGGTCACTTGAGGGGTGGATGCCGATAAAAAAGCGCGCCATGCTGTAGCCCATGGTTTTATTGATAACGTGCTGGATCATGCCGTTAGGAAAGTAGTGAACGTTCCCGTCGGCGTCGCGGAGTACGGTAGAGCGGGCCCCGACGCGCTCAACGCTTCCGCCAAAGCCTTCAATTTCAATGACATCGCCAACACGGTACTGGTTTTCTGAGATAATAAAAAGCCCGGAGAGGAAGTCTTTTACGAGGGACTGCGACCCAAATCCAATGGCAACACCCACCACGCCGGCACTGGCAAAGAGAGGAGCAAGATCGGCAGAGGGCCAAAATGCCTTAAACAGGTAAAAGGCGCCAAACGCGAGAACGAATATCCGCCATATCGTGGTAAATAGTCCCGAAAGCGTTTTCTGGCGCTTCTCGATATCTTTTTTGTGCCAGTCGCGGCCGCGTGCCATAACGATCCGGTTGACGATACTTCCCATAAAGAGAACACCGAGGAGGTAGAGGATGGCGGTTACAAGAACGGTCGTAGCAATACTAAGTCCTTTATCATTTTCAAACAAACTTATCAGTGCGTCCATATGTGGTAGTATAGCATGTGATATGGCCAGCCGCACGCCGGTTAATCCGGAAGATTTTATTATTACCAGAAAGCGCAAAAAATATAAGTTTGCGCTGTTTCATAATTCTCCCGTTTGTTTTGAACTTGATGAGTGGGATGGTTCGTATGTACCATCTGTCATTGAAATTGGAGCCGGGACGGGACTATTTAGCGTTGAACAGGCGGCCGGACATCCCGAAGGCGCTTTTTTGGCGGTCGACGTAAAGGCCGACCGGTTGCAAAAAGGGGCGGCCAGTGCGGTAGAGCAAGGGCTTGCCAATATGCGTTTTTTGCGATCACGGGCTGATCAGCTGCCAGAGGTAGTGCCTGCGCATTCGGCGGATATCATTTGGGTGACGTTTCCTGATCCGTTTCCTAAAAAACACTCAGCCGGCCGGCGGCTGACACACCCAACATTTTTAAAGGTATATAGGCGCCTGCTAAAAGAAGACGGTGCACTGTATTTTAAAACCGACGCCCATGCGCTATTTGAGTGGAGCCTGGAGCAGTTAGTGGCAGAGGGTTGGACGATTAAGGAACTGAGTTTTGATTTGCACGAGTCTGATCTTGCCGAATGGTACAAAGTTAAGACAAACTATGAAACAAGGTTTATAAGCGAAGGATTGATGATACATTTTGTTAAGGCGATCCCGCCAAAGGAAGGGTAGAAGCGATGAACATGAACGAATATCAAGCAGCCGCGTTACGGACAGCATCACCGAAAGACAAAAAAGATGAAGTGTTCCATTTAGTGCTGGGACTCTGCGGGGAGTCGGGGGAAATCGCTGAAAAGGTAAAAAAGATCGTCCGGGATCATGGCAGTGATTTTTCAAAGCTAAATAAAGACGATCTCGTCAAGGAGCTCGGCGACGTTCTTTGGTATGTGGCTGTTCTTGCAGACCATTTTGATATCGCATTTGAAGAAGTCGCTGCGCGTAACATTGCCAAACTAGCCGACCGGAAAAATCGCGGTCTTATCAGCGGCAGTGGCGATAACCGCTAGTTAAGCCGATCGCGGAGCCAGCCATCGATTGACCCTGCGCCCATACCCAGTACGAGGTTGCCCTGGGAACGTGCCTGCTCGATATGGTCCCACAGCTCGTCATTCAAATCAGCAATATGGACAGCCGATTTATTGGTGATATTTTTGGTGAGCTCCTCTGGTGACAAAATCGGGAGGGAGGGGTCTTCGCGTGATAGGTATGTAGGAAGCCAATACACCTGCTCCGCATCTATAAAGCAATTGGTGTACTGTGGTGCGATTTCGTGCTGACGGACGTTTTGATGCGGTTGGTAAACAAGAACGACGTGCGGGCTGAGTTCACGGGCAAGCTGCAGCGTTGCGGCAATCTCCGCGGGGTGATGTCCGTAGTCGCTGTAAAGGTTGTCCGCCAGGCGCTCAAAACGCCGGTCGGTCCCTGGAAAGCGGTCTAAAATGGCTGTTGTTTTTTCGGTTGGTCCCAGGTTAAGATATTCCGCTGCTTTTACGACGAGCGTAGCGTTATGCCGGTTGTGGCTGCCGGGCAAATGAATATCCATTATCTCGTCGTCGCCTAAGACCCATCCATTTTTTGCCGTTGCCTGAATGCCGTCGTTGTCGCGGTGCCACATGATCGTCATTTGTGACTGGCCGATAAACTGCCTGAATGCGGCAGTGTAATCGTCTTTGGTTGGGTAGACGTCGGGGTGGTCGTAGTCAACCGAGGTGAGTATGGCAAGGTAGGGCGAAAAGTGTAAAAAGTTACGGTCAAACTCGTCGCATTCGTACACAAAATACTCACTCTTAGGATCGAACTGGCCGCTCGGTCCAAAGCTTAGCGTTGTTCCCACCGAGTAGCTCACCGGAATCCCCAGCTGCTTCATGGTCCATACCATCATCCCTGTAGTAGTAGTTTTACCATGCGTACCCGACACCGCGATGAGCTTCAGGTTTTTTTCTTGGATGATCTGTGCTAAAAGCTCGTCCCGTTTTGCCGTCTTAATACCAAGCCGCTGAGCTGTTTGGAGTTCGGGGTGGTCGCTAGGGAGCGCTGCCGTGTGCACGTACCAATCAATGGGTTTTTGTTCGTGGCAGGTCTCTAAATAAGTGCCGTCTTGGGTGAACTCGATAGGGACGCCGCGCTTTGCAAGCGTATCTGTAAGGGGGCTGTCTTTAAGATCCGATCCTTGGACGCCGTAACCGGCATCCAGCGCGATTTCGGCCAATGGGCCAATGCCGACACCGCCAATACCAGAGAAGAAGATGTTCATAGCTCCAGTATAGCATCGACATTTAAGAGACGAGAAGTGATATAATAAAGAAAACGTAAAACATAAACAATTACCCATATGATTCAGCAACTTATCCATCGTCTTCTGCTGGGACGACATTTCTGGCGATACGCGACCTTTTCGGAGGTTGCTGAGTTGTATGCCTCGAGAATGCTGAGGATGCTTGCTATTAATATGTCGGCGTCGTTTGTCTCGGTCTATCTATACCAGAACGGGTATCCGATTCATTTTATCGCTCTTTATTGGGTAGGATTCTTTTTGTTCAAGGTACTGGCGGCACTTCCGGCCGCTAAGTACGCAGCGGCATTTGGTCCTAAGCATGGTATATTGTTGTCAAATATACTATATATTCCCTCAATGCTTATTTTTGCCTTTGTCCCCGAATGGGGCGTGCCCGCCATTATTATTGCCGGTGCGCTTCAGGGACTCTCGGCAACCCTATACGACCTCTGTTACCTCATTGATTTTTCAAAGGTAAAGAGTATCGATCACGCCGGTAAAGAGATCGCCTATATGAATATTGTCGAAAAAATAGCTACAGGGCTGAGTCCGCTTATTGGGGGGCTTCTTGCATTTGTCGCCGGTCCGCAAACGACAATGCTGGCGGCCGGTCTTTTATTTGCCTTGGCAGCATTCCCACTCTTTAAGACTGGTGAGCCCACGCCCACACGCCAGAAGCTGGTGTTTCGGGGGTTCCCCTGGCGTACGGCGTGGCGGAGTTTGATAGCCGAGACGGCAATTGGTTTTGATGGGCTTGCTTCAAGCTCGGCGTGGTCATTATTAGTTGCGGTAGCAATATTAGGAATCCACGGGGACAATCAGGTGTACGCGCAACTGGGTGCATTACTTTCGGTGGTACTGCTGGCCGCGCTTGCGGCCTCGTACGTGTACGGAACGCTGATCGATAGAAAGAAAGGCGGGCAGTTGCTCCATATCGCCGTGGCAGCCAACTCTTTGGTCCATCTTGTCCGTCCGTTTGTTAGTTCAGCCCCTGTCGTTGCAGGGGTGAACGCCGCGAACGAAGCAGCGACCACTGGCTACAGTATGGCGTTTATCCGTGGCATGTTTGATACGGCGGATCTTTCGGGTCACAGGATCACGTATCTTGGATGTATAGAGATTGCTCTCAACCTTGGTGCGATGCTCTCAGGGGTGGGGATATTGCTCTTCATTCTTGCGCTTGGTGATATAGCGGGGATGAAGTCGTTTTATTTTTTGGTTGCCGGCGTATCGCTTTTAATAATGACGCCTAAGTTTCATCTCTACCGAAAATAACGCTCATGCTACAATAGGAACAGTATCCAGGTGGGGTAAATTTTTAAGTGGCAGACAAACGGCGAGTAAGAAAAAGTATCAAGCAGTTGCAGCGTGTAAAAACGTGGCAGCTGTTAATTTTGCTTATTCTTATGTCATTTATTGCCGCGACTTTCCTACGGCTTGATAACATTGGCATGGACCGGCGGCGCGAGGCGGTTCTTACTGCCGACAAAGCGGGTAACGAAACCACGATCGAGAGCCGTTTGTACGATCTTCAGCGCTACTCGGCAACCCACATGAACTCCAGCACTGGTCCGTTTTATTTGGAAGGGGCATACCGGCGTGAGGCGCAGCGGCGAGTTGACACGGCAAAAACATATACTAATCCGAACGGTAATATCTACGCCAAAGCAGAAGGGGTGTGCAAGCCTCAGTTTACGGTATGGTCCGAAGCATACGTGCAATGTTTTGCCGACCAGCTGGCAAAGTATCCAGCCTCACCCAACCCCGACGCAAACGTTACCCTGCCAGATGTGAATCTGTTCCGTTATAGTTACGATTCGCCTTTGTGGGCGCCCAATTTTGCAGGGTGGTCGGTTGTTGGCTGCATAGGACTGCTTCTAATGATTGCCGCCCGTTTGGTGAGCCTTGGGGTGCTTCGCCTGCTCTTGAAACGGCACTACAGGGGTATTTAACTGTTGACATCGCTCGGCCCAAACGGTACGCTATCAGAGTAAGACGCTAAAGGAGGTATAAGAACTTATGGCTTACAAGCACACAAACTCGAAGGGTGTAACCTACTACCTACACAAGACCAACGTGACGCTCCGTGGTGGCAAGCCACAGACAATCTACTTCTTCGCAAAAGTAGAGAAGAATGCAAAGGGTGAGCCAACAGATCTTCCAGAAGACCGCGTTGTGAAAGAAAACCCACGCAACGGTTTCCTGACTGTTAGCAAGAAAAAAGACTAGTTCATTTTTGACTTGAAACATAAGCACGTTTGATGATACAGTAGTATCAAACAAACAGGTGCCAAAACTGCCCTCTACGGCGTCTGTTGATGCCCGCGAGGGCTTTTTTGATTGTCCATAAAAAGCGAAGCGCCCCGGCCGTCTGGCCGGGGCACCTGCCCTGGGTTGCGGCCGCGGGGGCCGCTCCCTTCAGTTCCGCGAGGAACTGTTCTGCTGGCCGGTGAGGGCCAGCAGACGGATGAAGATGTTGAACCAGTCCAGGTAGACGGCCAGGGCGCTGTCGACGGCGTTGTCGAGCGTCCTGGGGAGCCGCATCGCCCGGTTCCAGTCGTAGACGACCATCCCCGAGAAGATCACGACGCCCACCCAGTCGAGCACGGTGAGGGCGCCGCCGACGTTGAAGCCGATGAAGCCCGCGACCGGCACGATGAAGTAGCCGACCAGGAGCAGCAGCATCGCGGCGAGGAGCCACGAGCCGAGGCCCTGCAGGTTGTCCGGGATGACCGCGCCGACGACGCCGAGGACGGCGACGATGATGGTCGTGATGAAGAACACCTTGACCACGCTCGCCGTGGTGTACTGGGCGATCACCGGTCCGAGCATGAGCCCGAACGGGACGGCGACCATCGCGTAGCCGAGCAGGGAGACCGCGGGGTTGTTGCTCTTGGTCGCGATGACGACGCCGAGGATGGCGACGATCACGATCGGGATCATGAAGCCCGCGAGGGCCCAGCCGGACTGGAACGTGAGGTTGGGGGTGAGCTGCGCCGCGCCGAGGCTGGCGAAGATTCCCAGGAACGTGAGCGCTGACACCGCGAAGGCGTACAGGTTCTTCGACATCGGGTTGGCTGCCGGACGGGTGTCGCGGCGGTCCCAGATTTCGGACGAGAAGCCCATGAGCTCGTCTCTCCTTCTTCCGTGGGTGAATCCCATGAACAGGGTATGAGTATTATAGCAGCTTATATTTAAATTGTCAATAATCTGTGCTATACTTTATGTATGGAATCATTGCCACAATCTTCAGCGAAAGCCGAAATCGACTACGATACAGCATTAGATCGGTTGGTCGATACGAGGGGCATTTCTTATGATGATGCGCGGCGCGAGCTTGGTGAGCCGCCATATGAACTGTATGATAGTCGTCAGGCTTCCCGCGGAGAGCACGTAGGTCAGGTTGCGGCAAATCTTACGGTGAGGCGTTATGAAAACAGTGCAGACCGGGCACACCGCTGGGCGGCAGAGATCCGTGCAATGCTAGAACAAAAGCGAGCAGGGCATAAAAAATAGCGGTAACAAGGCCGCTATTTTTGTAAAATTATGTCTTGGTGGGGGCGGATGGAATCGAACCATCTACCAAGTGGTTATGAGCCGCCTGCTCTAACCGATGAGCTACGCCCCCAGCTTGGGCTATTATAGCGTATTCTTCTCTGTTAGACTATACTATAGGTAAACAAGATGAAAAACATAAACATACGAAAATGGTACTATCACGTTCGGCATCGCTACATGACGATGAATAACGTTGTTATTGCCATTGCGCTTATTATTGGGGCAAGCTGGACATGGGGCTCCATTGGTATGATGCAGCGTAATTATGCCCTGCAAAAAGAGGTGGATGGTAAAAAGCGCGAGCAGCAGCTTGCCGATCTTGAAGTGCAAACGCTTACCTACGAGCAAAACTACTACAAAAGCAGCGAATACCAAGATCTAGCGATGCGTCAGCGCCTGGGAATGGCTGATGCGGGCGAAAAGGCGCTTATTCTGCCGCCAAATACCCAGGCAGCTAAAAATGCCGACAAGGCGCTAACGGGCAAAAGGACTGGCCCGATTGTTCAGGAAAGCAATTTTCAGCAGTGGGCAAACTTTTTGTTTGGTGCTAGCCACGGTGATACCTAAAGAAAAATACTCATCAACTGATGAGTATTTTTCATGGTAGCGGGGGCAGGATTCGAACCTGCGACCTCTTGGTTATGAGCCAAGCGAGCTGACCGGGCTGCTCTACCCCGCGATATCTACCCTTAATAGTAACAGATGTCGGCGAGTATTGCAAGTGAGCGTGAGCTACCTGGCGAGTTTTGCCGCGGCAACGCGGACTGCTTCACTCCAGCTTAAAAAGGCATGCGGCGTTGCGGCTACCTGGGCGGCGGTAAGCTGGTATTTAACGGCCAGGGCGATTTCGTGGACGATCTCGGCTGCGTGGGGTGCGGTAACCGTGCCGCCTATTACCACGCCCTTTTTGTCGGTAATGATTTTTACAAACCCGTCACGGAAGTCCGATGTATTGCTGCGGGCAATAATATTCAGCGGCGCGATTGCTTTGTTAATGGGCAGGTCCCGCTTGAGGCAATCATCTTCGGAAAGACCAACTGAAGCGATGCCAGGAAAGGTGAACGTGAGGCGCGGGGTAGCGGTGTAGTCGGGGACGATTTTTGATTTGGGATTAAGCAGGTTGTGCGCGGCGACGCGGCTTTCAAGAAGGGCGGTGTGGGTGTGGCTGCTGTGGCCCAGGACATCGCCGGCGGCAAAGATATGCCGGGCTGATGTTTGGAGGTGGTCGTTAACCTCTATACCCTTTGGCGTATAGGTGACACTGGCGTTCTCAAGGCCAAGGTCTACCGAGGGGACCCGGCCGGTCGCAATGAGTACTTCGTCGACATGGATCGATTTTTCAACGCCACCGCGTGTGTAGGTAACTCGTTTCCCGACGCCATCTTTAACGATCATGAGCGTACGGGTTTGCGTGAGCGAGGTGACGCCTTTTTGTTCTTTTAAGATACGTTCCATCAAAACGCCGACTTCCTCGTCCTCCTGGGGCAAAATACGGCTGGCAATTTCGGCAAGGTATACTTTTGTTCCAAAAATAGCCATCAGCTGGGCGATCTCAACCCCAATAGTGCCAGCGCCGATAATGTACAGGCTTTTGGGCGGCCGGATAGCCTCGAGGATGGTGCGGGGGGTAAGGTAGGCAATATCATCGATCCCTTGGATAGAAGGTGCGATCCAGTGGGACCCGGTGGCTACTAAAAATTGTTCCGCCGAAAGGTGCCGCCTGGCGACGCTGATTTCGTTCGGAGACAGAAAATGAGCGGTCCCTTGGTAGGTGTCGATACCTTCGTTCTCGTAGTATTTGCGGTTTCCGCCGGCGCCCGTTCGCTTGACGGCCAGGTCTTTCCAGGTCCTAAGAGAGGGGTAGTTATACCCCATAGTGCTTGACCGCAGGCCAAAGCGGGAACCATGGCGGGCTTCATCGTACAGCTGTGCGGCGTGCAGGAGCGCCTTGGTAGGAATGTCGCTCCAGTTAGGAGAATCACCACCGAAGGTGTCGGCCTCAATAATGGCAACGCGCTTGCCCTCGCGGGAAGCAATAGTAGCAGCCGCACTTCCGCCAGCGCCGCTGCCGATGACGATAAGGTCGTAATCAAATGCTATTTTTTTTGCCATTGTTTTGTTTTCTCCTTACATAACCAACCGGTGATGTTTGTATAAAAATGCCGCTTCAGGGTGGAGTTTTTCAAGTGCCTCACTTGCTTTTCGGCGGAGGTCGGCACTTGTCACCTCTGGTTTTGTGGCGAGCCACAGTTCAACTGCCAGGCATACTTTTTTTGCCGTCATCTCGGCCTCCCCTTCGGGGCTGCGAACACTCAGGCAGGCGGCAAGAATACTGGCGTGCAGTTTGTCGCGCACGTACGCTTCGCTTGGCCGTTTCCCCTCTGATTTTACGATATCGATAACGGAGGTCATGTTAGTATC
>Ga0224733_1125_pt1 | contig 13527 bp, 12 predicted proteins | sample IA12soil_GW_FP2_FD_161642 | JGI IMG/M metagenome (GOLD analysis project Ga0224733, IMG submission 161642) | Enriched cells from agricultural soil in Iowa, United States - IA12soil_GW_FP2(-) | ecosystem: Environmental > Terrestrial > Soil > Agricultural land | place: USA: Iowa | collected 2017-05-08
CGATTTTGGTTTATCCAGAACTTCTTGACGATGGCGGTTATATGTAGCTTAGTTTATTTTGTCGGTCTGCAATTTTATTTGTTAATTAATCACGAGAGTGTTCTTGATACAAAGAAAATTCTCTTTCTTTCCTTGTTTATGTTTTTAATATTTTCAATATTGAGTATTTACTTCGGGTATCGAAGCGGGAGGTTGTTTCTTCGAAAATTAGATGATGTATTATCATTTGTGTCTATTTTGCGGAGTGGAAAATATTCAGCACGTGTTGAAAATTATGAGCAGGATGAAATTGGCTTGATTTTAGATGAAATGAACCAGCTCGCCGCTTATATACAAGACCAGGTGCGCTCCTTACAGCGGCTCGCAGATGAAAAAACAGAGTTAGTCGATCAGGCGCATCAGGCAGCTGTCATGGAGGAACGCCAAAGACTAGCAAGAGATTTACATGATTCTGTAAGTCAACAACTGTTCGCACTAGGAATGTTATCATCGGCAGCGTTAAGAATCGTTTCGAAGGATCCTTCCCAAGCCGAGAATATGTTGAAACAAATAGCTGGCATTTCTGCCAAGGCCCAAGGAGAAATGAGAGCACTTCTTTTGCATTTGCGGCCTATTGATTTAAAAGGGGATACTCTTGAAGAAGGAATCTATAAATTAGTAAAGGAATTAAAGGAAAAAACAAATCTTGATATTGAGAGTTCAATTAAGGAAATAGATCATTTATCAAAGGCAATTGAAGAGCATGTATTTCGGATTGTACAGGAGGCACTTTCCAATATTTTAAGACATGCACATGCGACAAAAGTAAGGATTAATTTGGAAGTACTAAAGGATCATCTGCATTTATACATTAGCGATAATGGAAATGGATTTAGTTTGGAAAAGAAGGCTATCACTTCATACGGTTTGCAGACAATGCGTGAAAGATGTGAAGAGCTTGGCGGGGTATTCCAAATTCGCTCAAAAGAAAATGAGGGTACATATATTAATATACGAATACCTTTATAGGGAGTTTTCGTGGGAAATTAATAGACTATGGTATTAGGGTATCTTTCTAAATGATAACTAATTCTAATTAAATTGGGATAGTTTGAGAACAGAGCATTTTGTAGGGGAGGAGGAAAGACATGGAGAAAGTGAAAGTAATGATTGTGGATGATCATGAAATGGTTAGGCTCGGAATTCGTTCCTACCTACTTACGGAGGAAAAAATCGATTTAGTGGCAGAAGCAAGTTCTGGGCAGGAAGCTGCAATCTTGGCAAAAAAACATATGCCAGAAGTCATCTTAATGGATTTATTAATGGAGGATGGAACAGGGATTGATGCCACAAAGCAAATTCTAGCTTTTCATCCTGACTGTAAAATTATCATCCTCACAAGTTATTATGATGATGAGCAGGTTTTTCCAGCGATTGAAGCTGGTGCACATAGTTATCTATTAAAAACTTCTCGGGCAGATGAGGTTACTGCTGCAATCTATAAAGCTATCAGAGGGGAGTCTGTCATCGAACCGAAAGTAGCGCATAAGATGATGAATCGTTTTAGGGGTCCAGTTAAACAGCCTCATGATGAATTAACTGAAAGAGAGATAGAAGTGCTGAAATGCTTAGGTGATGGCATGACTAATCAGGAAATTAGTGATTTCCTTTTTATCGGTGTCAAAACAGTAAAAACGCATGTCAGCAATATTTTAAGTAAATTAGGTGTTTCTGATCGTACTCAGGCAGCTATCTATGCTAATCGCCATAATATCATACTAGAAAGAAAATAAGAGCCAATCGGCTCTTTTATTATTATTTATATAAATTACCCTTCCTCTGGAATTACATATTGTGTAAAATAGGCAGGCCCGGAAAATATACTTTTGAACTCTGCTTCGGTATTGGCTTTATGAGCTTCTTCAAATGAGTTGGAGTGTTTCCAATCAGAATATGCTTTTTCATTTTCCCATAGGCTAAAACCTATATAGGTATCTCCTTTTAAGGGACGCAGTAATCTTATAGCCTTAAACCCAGAGACTTGCGTAATGGCTGGAATTCTTTCCTTGAATCGATATTCAAATACTGGTCTTCCTTCGTCAGTTACCGGTACATGGTTAAAAACAGCTAGTCCTTTGCAGTCAAGTTCTCCCGATCCTTCTACAACTTGATATTTTCGAGGTACCTCAAATACTGACTTTTTAGTTGTTTCATGTAACAGCAGCGAATTTTGGCCGTTCTGCATTAAAATCATATTTTCGTTAGCATACTTTTTTTTTATTTTTTCTAGAAAATCATAAGTACCTGTTGTTATATAAACATACATATAATCACCCCATCCTATGAACTTCACCTTATTTTCTATATTATATCCATTCCCTTTGAGAAAAAGTATAAACAAAGGCATATATTGTTTGTAAAATGGTAATAGATTCTTATTGTCGAGTCTAGCGTCTAACGGTCAAAGCGTCTCCACTATCTGATAAAAAGTAAGAATTTATGACAATTAATTTGCTTTACTATACTTTTAGCTGTAAAACGTCTATAGTAAAAACTGACTATAAACGGATACTATTTGTATATATACAAGAGATTGTACTGCTTGAAAGGTGGCCATTTTGCAGATGACTAAATTAATAAATGATACTCTCATTAAAGCGGCGAGAGGTGAAAAAACCAATCACGTGCCTGTTTGGTATATGCGTCAAGCAGGACGTTCACAGCCAGAATACCGTGCTCTGAAGGAGAAATATTCCTTATTTGAAATCACACATCAGCCAGAATTATGTGCTTATGTAACAAGATTACCTGTTGAACAATATGATGTCGATGCCGCAATTCTCTATAAAGATATCATGTCACCCCTTCCTTCCATCGGTGTAGATGTAGAAATTAAATCCGGTATTGGACCTGTTATTAATAATCCGATTAGAACCGTTGCGGATGTTGAAAAGCTTGGAGAAATACATCCGGAAGAGGATGTTCCATATGTTTTAGATACAATCAAGCTGTTAACTAAAGAACAATTAACCGTTCCATTAATAGGTTTTGCAGGAGCTCCATTCACTGTATCCAGCTACATGATTGAAGGTGGACCTTCTAAAGATTATAAAAAAACAAAAGCATTTATGTATACAGAACCGAAGGCTTGGTTTATGCTAATGGACAAGCTGGCAGATATGACCATTACATATGTACGATCACAAATTAAAGCAGGAGCTAGTGCGATTCAAATCTTTGATTCATGGGTCGGGGCTTTAAATGTGGATGACTATCGAACTTTCATTAAGCCTGTAATGACAAGAATTTTTTCTGAACTGAGAAAAGAGAATGTTCCTCTTATTATGTTTGGAGTTGGGGCAAGTCATCTTGCTTTAGAATGGAATGATCTTCCTTTGGACGTGGTTGGACTAGACTGGCGTTTACCAATTCGTGAAGCTCGTACTAAGGGAGTGAATAAGGCGGTTCAAGGTAATTTAGATCCAGCTGTATTATTAGCGCCATGGGACGTTTTAGAGGAAAGGGTTAAAAGCATCTTGGACCAAGGAATCGAGCTTCCTAGTTATATCTTTAATCTCGGGCACGGAGTATTCCCGCAAGTTGATCCCGATGTCCTAAAACGATTAACAGCTTTTATACATGAATATAGTGCAATGAAATTAAGTGAAATGAGGTAAGAAGGATGGCAAAAAAGAAAATGGGACTTCTTGTCATGGCATATGGTACGCCATACAAAGAAGAAGATATTGAGCGTTACTATACACATATCCGTCATGGTAGAAAACCAACCCCCGAAATGCTGGAGGATTTACGAAGTCGGTACGAAGCTATTGGGGGAATTTCTCCGTTGGCTAAAATAACAGAAGAACAAGCATACGGTTTACAAAATCGCTTGAATGAAGTGCAGGATGAGATTGAATTTAAAGCGTACATAGGCTTAAAACATATTGAACCATTTATTGAAGATGCAGTGAAGCAAATGCACGATGATGGAATAGAGGAGGCAGTGTCCCTTGTTCTAGCACCTCATTTTTCTACTTTTAGTGTGAAATCTTATAATGAAAGAGCGAAGGAAACTGCTGAAAAACTTGGTGGACCAAGCATTACATCTGTAGAAAGCTGGTACAAGGAACCAAAGTTTATTCAGTATTGGGTAGATAAGGTCAAAGATACTTATCAAAGCATGAGTGAAGAGGAAAGACATTCCGCTTGTCTGATTGTTTCTGCACATAGTTTGCCGGAAAAAATTCTTCAATACGGGGATCCATATCCTGAACAACTGAAGGAAACAGCAGAACTAATTACGGAAAAAGCTGGTATTACGGAATATGCTCTTGGATGGCAAAGTGCCGGCAATACACCCGATCCATGGCTAGGTCCAGATGTTCAAGATTTAACTCGTGATCTTTATAAGGAAAAAGGGTATAAGGCATTTGTTTATATTCCGGTTGGATTTGTGGCAGAGCATTTGGAAGTTCTTTATGATAACGACTATGAATGTAAAACGGTAACGGAAGAAATTGGTGCAAGCTATTATCGTCCTCCAATGCCAAATGCAAGACCCGAATTTATTGATGTATTGGCAACGGTAATTTTAAAGCATTTGCAATGAAAATGTTCGCTCCTTTTCGGGGCGGATTTTTTTATTGAAAAAACTATTTTATTCCCTTGATTCTCTATAATGGTTATGCTATATTATACCTTGTGAAACTAATTGACCGTTTTGGTATTTTGGTCATTTCGGAAAAGTGGTGAAATCATTATTGGCTATTGATCGCAGGAAATTAATTATCGAAGCAGCAACTAAATCTTTCTCCTTATTTGGATACAAAGCCACTACTATGGATCAAATAGCAAAGCTTGCGAATGTAGGAAAAGGAACTATTTATACTTTCTTCAAAAACAAAGAAGATCTATTTTATGAAATCATTACTTCCTTGTTAAAAGAAATGAAAGAGGCTGCCGAACAATTTATGCACTCTGATCTGCCTTTTCATGAAAAGGTTGACCGCACGCTCTATAAGCTACTGGAATTTCGAAAGGAACACCAATTATACATCAAGCTTTTTCAAGAAGAAAGTGATATTGGAACGCCGGAAGTTCAAGAAGTAATGCTTCGAATTGAAGAATCCATCCTAAACTATATTAAAAATATTATTTTGGAGGCAATTCAAAATGGCGAAATTAAAGAGTGCGAACCGGAGATAACTGCTTTTGTTATTTTAAAATTATATATCTCCTTAATTTTTGATTGGGAAAAGCATCATGAACCACTGAAAAAAGAAGAAATCTCTAAATTGTTTAAACTTTATTTATTCCAGGGATTATCAACTTGATGGTCCTACATTTTTTGGAATGAATTGACCAAATGAATAAAACGGTCATTAAAATCTATTAATGGAGGTAAAAACGTCATGTTTCTCGCAGAATTAAAGAAAATCCTCCGTCATCCAATGTTGTTAATATCAACATTAGCTATTACGTTTGTGCCAATTATGTATGCAGGAATGTTTATATGGTCCTTTTGGGATCCATATGGACACTTAGATCGCTTACCTGTCGCGGTAGTGAATAACGACAAAGGTGCTGTATTGGACGGAGATCATTTAAAGCTTGGAAAAGAGCTTGCGGATAACTTAAAAGATAGTAAAGATTTTGATTTTCATATCGTGGATAATAAGAAAGGACTCAAAGATCTTAAAAATCAGAAATATTACCTTTTAATTGAGATACCACAAAACTTTTCTAAAAATGCTACTACTTTAATGGATGATAAGCCTAAAAAATTAGAGCTTAACTATATTCCAAATGAGGGTGCCAACTATCTCTCCTCAAAAATAGGCGATTCAGCTATGAAGGAAATAAAGGCATCTGTTTCAAAAGAAGTAACAGCAACTTATGCGGAACAAATGTTTAGCAAAATAAAGGAAATGGGAAAAGGATACGCTCAAGCAAGTGATGGTGCATCTACTTTATACGATGGAGCCAAAAAACTAGACAGCGGATCTAAGACAATCAAAGAAAATCTTGAAACATTAGCATCAAAATCCGTTGAATTTCAAAATGGTGTAAATTCAGCCGCAAGTGGTTCCAGTGAAGTAGCGAGCGGAGCATCAGAACTTGCAAATGGCCTTAGTCAACTAAAAAATGGTAATGACCAGCTCCTAACAGGGGTAAAAAGTGCAAGCAAAGGTTCTGCTGATTTGGCCGATGGAAGCAAAGAATTAACAATTGGCTTACAAGATGCGGACAGTGGTGCCAAACAACTTGTAGCGAATACAAATAAAATTCACCAAGGTGCACAATCTTTAACAGACAATCTTGGTGCCCTAGAAAATGGTACATCGAAAACAGCAGACGGCGCAAAACAAGTTCATGATGGAATCGCTGCACTTAAAGATCAATTAGAACCTTTAATGGGTACATTGCCAGCTCAACAAAAAGCAGTCTTGCAAGCAACGTTGGATCAATTAGAAAAAGGAAGCAATGATGTTGCGAATGGTGCTGGTCAACTTAGCACATCAACCAGCAAGCTTCAAGCTGGAGCAAGTACTCTATCTGATTCTGTAAATCAGTTAAACCAACAAGGGATTAAACCATTACAAAATGGATTAGATGCTCTATTAGCTGGCTCACAAAAATTAACAGCTGGTGCTAACAAATTAAATGCTGGCCAAACGGAGCTGCTTCAAGGTATGACCGTATTTAATCAAAAGTTAGCAGACGCTAATAGCGGAGCAAGTAAATTGGCATCAGGTAGTGAGCAGTTAAATACCGGGATAGGTAAATTAGCAGATGGATCTGGCAAGATTAGTGAAGGTACTTCACAATTAGCAGATGGATCCAAAGATTTAAACAGTGGAACAAATAAATTAACGGATGGATCCAAAGAATTAAAGAATAAATTGAGTGATGCTGCTGATAAATCCAGTTCCGTACACGCAAATCAAAAAACATATGATATGATGGGAAATCCTGTTAAGGTTGATAAAGAAGAAGTCAACAAAGTTCCTAATTACGGAACAGGTTTGGCACCATATTTCTTATCCTTAGGATTATTCGTCGGAGCTTTATTGTTAACGATAGTGTTTAATGTAAAAAATCCTGTTATTACACCTAAGAATGGATTCCTCATGTTTACTAGTAAATTCGGTATTATGGCGATAGTTGGTATTATTCAGTCTCTTATTGCTGCTGCTATTGCCATTGGCGGAATTGGTCTAGATGTAAAAAGTATACCTGTATTTATTTGTACAGAAATCGTAACAAGCTTAACTTATATGGCATTAATATTATGTTTAACTGCCTTATTAGGTGATCCTGGACGTTTCTTAGCGATCATCATCTTAATTTTACAATTAACTAGCAGTGCAGGAACTTTCCCACTTGAGTTATTGCCACCTGCATTGCATCCAGTTCATAATGTACTGCCTATGACATTTTCGCTTAATGCATTTAAAGCAGCCATCTCGACTGGTGATTTTGGTGTTGTATGGCATAACTTAGGATTAATGCTAATTTACTTGATTGCTTTTGTAATAATCACGATTGTGTATTTTACAATAAAATACAAAAAATCACATACAATGCAAACAGAGCAAGCAGCATAAGAAAAAAGTTAGGGCAGATGCCCTAACTTTTTTTAATCTAAAGCCTTTAAGTCTTTTATAATTTCCTCAGGCTTAAAGTTCTTGCCTCCAGAATAGTCCTTAATAATTTCACCTTTTTTATTGATTAGGTAGAAACTTGTGCCATGAACAACTTGTGTATCATTTTCAGGCTTCTTCACAAGTTCTTTAAATTTATCCAATGCTAGCTTTTCGATATCCTTTTGTGCATATCCCGTTAATAAATGCCATGTGGAAAAATCCGGCTGAAAATGAGAAGCATAATCTTTCATGCGCTTCGGGGTATCCACTTCAGGGTCTACGCTAAAAGAAACAAAGTGTACATCTTTTAGCCCCTCCTTCTTTGCCTTTTTCTGGAGTTCACTCATTTGGTAAGTCAATTGTGGGCAGATAGTGGTACAGCTTGTGAAAATAAAATTTGCTACCCAAACTTTTCCTTTTAAGTCCTTCATACCGAAAGATTTACCGTTTTCATCGGTATAAGTAAAGTTTCCAACTGGTTCGCCTTTTTTGTTGCTTAAGGAACTGCATGCGCTAAGACTAATTATAGAAAAAACCAATAATAGCAAAAGAGGTATACGTAAATTTTTCAATATGTTACCCTCCAAAAATATATTATATGTATTTGCCTTCATTATAGATGAAATATAAAGTAAAAATTGGTTTATGGTCAAATATTCATGAAATGCTCAAATTTATCGACATGTTTTTGGATGATAAAAAATGTCAACACTTATTAACAAAACAGGCATTTCTTATCTTGATTTAATGTTAACATAAAAAATATAAAGTACGATGGAGGTATGATGATGTCTCGTAAAATACTTATGCTATTCTTTACATGTATTACAGTTTTCGCCTTATCTGCTTGTGGAAGCCATTCCAATACATATGAAAAAAAAGCGCCGGTGGAGTTAAAGGTAGCTTTAAAAGTGCCGAATAATGCAAGTGTTAACGAAAAAGTAGCTTTACAAGCATTAGTAACACAAGGTAAAGAAAAGGTTAAAGATGCCGATGATGTGAAATATCAAGTATGGGAAGGCGACAACACAAACGATAGTAAATTCATCAAGGCAAAAAATGATAAGAATGGTAATTATTCTGCCAGTTTTGTTTTTGACCATGCTGGAACTTATCAAGTACAAGTTCATGTGGAAGCAAGAGATCAGCATGTAATGCCAAAAACGAAAATCACAGTAAGTGAAAAATAAGGACAAGCATAGCTGTCTCGAATGGTGCCAGGCACCTTTTGAGACAGCTTTCTACATGATAATATGTCTTACTCATTAGAATTTAGGTAAAATGGAGTATACTAAAAATTGATATGAAATGTCTATTGAACTATAATTTTAGGAGGATACATATGAAACTAACTGTAATAGGGCAATGGGGTGGCTACCCAAAAGTAAATGAAGCAAGTACCGGATACTTACTAGAACATGGAACATATAAATTATTAATTGACTGCGGGAGTGCCGTTTTGTCGAAGATGCAAAATTTTGTACAACCGGAAGATTTAAATGCCGTGATCATTTCTCATTATCATCCAGATCATGTAGCTGATATTGGTGTGTTGCAGCATGCTTTGATTATTGGTAAATACATGGATAAAAATATTCAAACGCTTTCTATTTATGGGCATCAAGAAGATGAGAGTGGATTTCAATCTCTGAATTTCCAGGATGTGACCAAAGCTGTACCGTATAATCCTAGCGAAACTCTGCAAATTGGACCATTTTCTATTACCTTTTTAAAAACCAAGCATCCTGTTCCATGCTATGCCATGAGAATTGAAGCGGAGAATCAGGTAATTGTCTATACTGCAGATACATCCTATATAGAATCTCTTAATGAATTTGCTAAAGGAGCGGATGTACTGCTTTGTGAATGTAATTTTTATGGAGATATGGATGGTTCCTGTGCTGGACATATGAATAGCTATGATGCGGGAAATCTTGCGCATATTGCAGGGGCAAAACGCTTAGTCCTAACCCATCTCCCACAATAAGGCGATCTGGAACAATTAAAATCAGAGGCAGCCGAGAAGTTTTCAGGAGAAGTGATGCTTGCCTATTATGGAATGGGCATTCAGCTGTAATTAGATTTTTTGAATTTGGAGTGAGACAAATGTTATTTATTGATAATAAAGGTATTCATGATCCTCAAATTAACTTAGCGATTGAGGAATACGCATTAAAAAACCTTGACCCAAATGAAACATATCTTTTATTTTACATTAACCAACCATCTATCATCATCGGTAAGAATCAGAATACGATAGAGGAAATTAATACAGAATATGTAGATAAAAATGGAATCATTGTTGTTCGTCGCTTATCTGGCGGTGGTGCTGTTTACCACGACCTTGGAAACCTAAATTTTAGCTTTATTACAAAGGATGATGGGGAGAGCTTCCACAATTTCTTGAAGTTTACGGAGCCAGTGATTAAAGCATTGAAAAAATTAGGAGTAGACGCTGAACTCAGTGGCCGCAACGATATTCAAGTAGGCGAACGGAAAATTTCCGGTAATGCTCAATTTTCAACAAGAGGACGCATGTTCAGCCATGGTACATTAATGCTCAATTCTGAACTTGAAAATGTGGCATCCGCATTGAAAGTAAAGAAAGACAAAATTGAATCAAAAGGCATTAAATCAGTTCGAAGTCGAGTTGCTAACATTTCAGAGTTTCTAGATAAAAAAATTACTATTGAGGAATTCCGTCAGCTTCTTTTAGAATCAATTTTTGAAGGGCAGAATCCAATTCCAGAATATAAGCTTACCGATGAAGACTGGGAGAAAATCCACAAGCTTTCTAAAGAAAGATATCAAAATTGGGATTGGAATTACGGAAAATCACCAAAATTCAATCTTCAACATTCCCATCGTTTCCCTGTCGGAAGCATTGACGTTCGCTTAGATGTCAATAAAGGTCTGATTGAAACGTGTAAAATATACGGCGATTTCTTCGGTGTCGGTGATGTGGAAGACATTGAGAACAAACTCACCGGAGTTCGTTATGAACGTCATGAAATTGAAAAAGCACTCGAAGATGTCGATGTAAAACACTACTTCGGTAACATTACAAGGGACGAGCTAGTAAACTTAATCTATTAATTTTTGGGACCCTTTCACTTATTGAAAGGGTTTTTTGTTCGTTTGGTAGGAGCTCTTTAAAGCAAGTACACCTACAAGAGGAGTGCCAAAAATGGGTACTAACGAATAGGAGGAGAATCAGAACTATCGTTAAAACAGAAAGAATTTTTGCACCTAAAGTTATTAAAAAAAGAAATATTTGTTAAAATCAATGAAAGAGAAAGTGTAAAGGGGAATAGGGATGTTTAAGATATTCATAATAGAAGACGATAGACAGTTAGTAAAACTCTTGCAGGAGCATTTACATAAATTTGGCTTTGATACTAAATCTGTAGTAAATTTTGAATCAATACGGTCTGAGTTTGAACAATATTCACCACATCTTGTTTTACTGGATGTGAACCTACCTAAATATGACGGATACTATTGGTGCAGACAAATTCGAAACATCTCCACTTGTCCTATACTTTTTATTTCGGCCCGTGATGGAAAAATGGATCATGTAATGGCATTGGAAAATGGAGGAGATGACTATATCACAAAACCATTTGACTATGAAATTGTAATCGCGAAGATTAATAGCCAGCTGCGCCGTGCATATGGGGATTACTCTGGTTCTCCCAATGAGCGGTCTGTGGATGTGAATGGATTAAAGCTCGATGTTGAGCGTCTTTTACTTTCCTTAAGGGACAATATGGTCGATCTTAGTCATACAGAAGCAAAAATATTAGATGAATTAATGAAGAAACAGGAATGTGTGGTAAGTCGTGACCGTTTACTTGAAAAAATATGGGATGACCAAGCATTTGTAGATGACAATACATTAAATGTTTATATTACTCGTGTAAGAAAGAAATTAGCATCGTTACAAATTGAAGATGCGATTGAAACTATTCGCGGCCAAGGTTATCGGCTTAATCCGAATTGGGGGGATGTGGAATGAAGCTTTTCTTACGAGAACAGTTTCCCCTCATTCTTTTTTATATTGTCCAACTTTTTATCATCACCATTGTTTATTGGCTGGATGGCTATAGACATTTAACCATCTCATTATATGCTGCATTACTTAGCAGCTGTTTGCTTATAAGCTATCTAGTTTTTCGTTACATAACAAATCGCAGCTTCTACAAGCGCTTAGAAAATCCTCTATCCAGTATGGATGAATTTATGAATGTTGACCACAGTACTCCATTAGCTGTAAGTCTTCACGAACTATTAACAAGTCAATTTAGACATTACAAAACTGACTTGCAAGATTATAGTCGGAAACTTGATGGCCATATTCAATTTATTAATCAGTGGGTTCATCAAATGAAAACTCCTATATCGGTTATACATTTAATGATACAAGATAAGGATGAATCTCCTTATACGGAAATTGGAGATGAGTTGGAGAGGTTGAGGAAAGGTTTAGAAATGGTCCTTTATATTTCGCGACTGAATACTTTTGATCGGGATTTTTATGTTGAAACATTATCGCTTGAAAAAATTGTTCGATCGGTTTCTTCTGCGCAAAAACGATTATTTATACGAAAGCATGTATTTCCAATGATTGAAGTGCCGGAGAATCTTCAAGTAACATCAGATGAAAAATGGCTATCATTTGTCCTTACTCAGCTCATTACAAATGCAATTCGCTACACTATTCATGAAAATCGCAAAATCTATTTTCGTGGGTTTACACGCGGGATACATTCTGTTCTTGAAATACAAGATGAAGGCGTAGGCATCCCGAAAAGTGATTTGCCTCGTGTCTTTGATCCTTATTTTACTGGTGAAAATGGCCGCCATTTTCAGGAATCAACAGGGATGGGTCTATATCTGACAAAACAAATTTGTGAAAAACTTGGACACCGCATCGAAATAGAATCTACCATTAACAAGGGAACCATAGTACGGATTATCTTTTAAAAGGGTGCCTGGCACCACCTAGACAACAAACTTCCTGTCGAATTTGTACCTTACAATTTTGTAAGATAACTGTAAGCTAGCGAAATGGTTGTATGGATGAGTTCCAGATAAAATGAAGATACAAATGAAACAGGGAGTGATGATAATGTCGATTCTAGAGGTCAGACATTTAGAAAAGATTTATGAGGGAAAAGTTGCTCATAAAGCACTAAACGATATCAATTTTTCCATTGAAAAAGGTGAGTTTGTCGGGATCATGGGTCCATCCGGGAGCGGTAAAACAACGCTACTTAACTTAATTGCCACCATTGACCGCCCGACATCCGGTGAGATTAAGATAAACGGCAAAAATCCACATGTATTAAACAGAAAAGAAACTGCACTGTTCAGACGACATGAACTGGGCTTTGTGTTCCAGCACTTTAATTTACTGGATACTTTAACGGTGGAAGAAAACATTGTGCTTCCTCTTACATTGGATGGGGAAAGTGTTAGAGAAATGAACAAAAAGCTGCAAAATGTTACGAAGAAGCTGGGGATTGACCAAATCCTAAAGAAAAGAACCTATGAGATATCTGGTGGACAAATGCAGCGAACTGCAATTGCACGTGCCATCATTCACAACCCATCGCTTATTTTAGCGGACGAGCCAACTGGTAACTTAGATTCGAAATCTGCAAAGGATGTAATGGAGACTTTAACCGCTATAAATCAAGAAGATGGCGCAACTGCCTTAATGGTAACGCACGATGCAGTTGCAGCAAGCTACTGTCATAGAGTGATCTTTATTAAGGATGGAAATCTATACAACGAAATTTATCGCGGGGATAACCGCCAAGCATTCTTCCAAAAGATTATTGATATGCTTGCTTTGCTAGGAGGAGACAGCAGTGACCTTTCCACAGTTCGTGTA
>Ga0224733_1127_pt1 | contig 13416 bp, 14 predicted proteins | sample IA12soil_GW_FP2_FD_161642 | JGI IMG/M metagenome (GOLD analysis project Ga0224733, IMG submission 161642) | Enriched cells from agricultural soil in Iowa, United States - IA12soil_GW_FP2(-) | ecosystem: Environmental > Terrestrial > Soil > Agricultural land | place: USA: Iowa | collected 2017-05-08
TTCGATATACATATTGATTCCCCCTTAAATGATTTTATTCTTTTGCTGCTTTTGTATATTAGTTAGTATATACCTACTTTATTCCCTTTTGAAATAAAGTGAATCATAGAAAAAGTAAAAGCACATGGAACTCCCATTATCCGATAGGCGCTAGAGCCTAGACGGAAATTAAAGTTGTTGTATAATATCGTTTTTTTCGTAAAAATACCCGCTGCAAAAACAGCGGGTACATACTCTTTATTCTTATTCTTCCACAAGGTCAGAAATGGCGACTTGGGAACGTTCCTCCCCTGCTCTTAAGTGAACAGTAGCAAGACTTCCATTTTCATCCAGATCATCAATCCAAACAGATTGACCTTGATATTTCACCTCGATATCAGCAGATGATGATAAAATTTGTTTCACACGTTTAACATCCATGATTGATTCCTCCATGTCTTAAATGGTCATCTTATTTTTCATCAGAAGGAAAAAATTATGCGTTAAAATATACTATTCCATACTTTGTTCCTTATCAATAACTAATCCTTCAACATGTCTTTTATCCATTAAACTGTTCTTCTTTCTGTTTTCCTTTGTTTCAAATACAATGTCAAAATCATATTCCTCTGGATATAATTCCTTTGCTGCGATATATAGTTTTAATCGCTTTTGATTAATGGTTCTCTTTTCCTTTTTTACTTGAACTACATAATTCCCCATGGGATCAGGTCCTTTGTATATGATACCGAACTCTCCGGTAGCAAGTATTTGTACATTGTCACCTGTAGAAAATAACTCTGTTTTTTTCATTGCTTTATCCGTTTTTTTATCACGAATAGGTCGTTGCACCGCTATTTGCTTTTCCATTGCTCTTCTGATATAAGTATCGTCTACTGGATAAGAATATTCCTTTTCATTTTTATACGTTATTTTATGTGCCTCTTCAATGATTTGTGGGTGCAGCCCTAATTTTAAGGCAATAGCAAACGCCTGGCTTTCTCCACCTTTTCCAATCATTAAGCGATAAGTTGGCTTCAGTGTCTCCATATCAAATTCCATCGCACCATTAACAAAACCTTCTTTGCAATCCGCGAAATCCTTAATTTCACTATAATGGGTTGTCGCTAATATACATGTTCCTTTTAAAAAGAAACGGTTTAGAAGAGCTGTTGCCAATCCCATTCCTTCTCCAGGATCGGTGCCAGATCCTAGTTCATCTAATAAAACGAGACTTTGGTCATTTGCTTCCTCTAATAAATAAATAATATTTTTCATATGGGAGCTAAAAGTACTAAGATTTTGTTCTATACTTTGCCCATCGCCAATATCTACCAACACCTTTTGAAAAATACTAATATGGCTTCCTTCAGCGACAGGTATATGAAATCCCGATTGAGCCATTAAAGTCAGCAAACCAACCGTTTTTATCGAAACTGTTTTACCGCCAGTATTAGGACCAGTAATCACTAATGCTCTATAATCCTTTCCGATTTCTATTGTTAGCGGAACGGCGAGTTTACCTAGTAATGGGTGTCTTGCCTCTTTTAAAAGGATATAGTGATTGTCATTTATTTCTACCGTTCTCCCATTAAGCTCCCGTGAATATTTTGCTTTTGCAAACAAAACATCGTAATGCACCATTGTCTCAACCGCTAAACGAATCTGATCTTGATGTGCTTCTACTAAACCAGTCAAATAGGTTAAGATTCTTTCCACTTCTGCTTCTTCATATGCTTTATAGGCATTAATTTCATCCTGATATACTGCAATCTCAGAAGGTTCAATATATAAGGTAGACCCGGATGCGGATGTATCTAATACAGTACCAGGAAATTTCCCTTTATATTCTTTCTTTACTGGAATAGCATATCTACCATTACGTTCACTTACAATTGCATCTTGTATATAAGATCTATATTTATTTGATTTAACCATTTGCTGTACTTTTTCCTTCAATCGGTCTTGTAAAATACTGATTTGTTTTCTTAATTTTAATAATTCCTTACTTGCATAATCATCTACCTGCCCATTGCGGATGCTTCTTTCAAGTTCTTCGTGTAGACCGGGAAGTTCTTCGATGCCATAAACATATGCAGAAACTCTTGGCGCTAAAAATTCTTTATCCTTCATGAATCTTTTTAACTTTTTGCAGCAGGATAAAAAGTCGATGAGTTTCATCAATTGATCAGGACGTAATGTTAATCCTTTATTCAATTGTTTTAACATTTGATTAATACCATTCAAACCTGAAATCGGCACACTTGAACTTTTCTTCAATATTTCTACAGCTTCACTTACCTCTTCCAGCCAAGCCATAATTTGTTTTTTATTGTGAGATGGGATAATATTTTTTATTTGTTCTTTCCCCATATCTGTTAGAGCAAAATGTGCCGCTTCCTCTTTAATTCGATTAAATTCTAATATGTTAAAAGTATTTTCATTCATTGTTATTCCTCCTTAAATATAAAAAGCCGCAGAATGAACGCTATGTTCATCCTGCGGCTATAGAATCAAGTAAATAAGACAAAGAAAATACAGTCTTAATTTAACTACGAATAATAAAAATGCTATGTCGAATAGACATAGCCCCGTAGTTGCTTCTATGTGCTATGAATGCGTTCTTAACATTCATTCTTTTACGCAACTCAAATAAACGCTACCCTTTAGCGAATTTTTACAAGGAACGTCATGAGTAAAAAGAATGACCGTATGAAATTACGGATTAGTTAAGAACGACACCCAACATAAAATTAACTCCTTTATATAAACCGATTTTCTTATCTTATTTACGATTATTTCCAACTTTCTATAAATAAATTACATTATAAGTAATAATCTTGTCAATGAATTTTTAGAGATTTTTTCAAACATAAAATTCTACTGTCTTAAACGAAGTAAAGATGCTGACAACTATTCCTACAATAGTGATAGTCAGCAATGAATACAGCAAATGTAGGTCTTTTATAATAAGCAAACCAAAAATAATGATGCATGCATCCACTGCTAATATAAACATTCCCGGATTAATGGAGTACCATTTTGCCATTAGTAAGGACAATAAATCAACACCTCCAGGACTAGTGTGATTCCTTAGCATAATCCCAACACCACATCCAATAAACAAACCGCCGATAGAAGCACTAATAAATATAGGCAAATGAATGATACCGTTTAATGGAAAGAGCAAATCAATAATGATAGAAGAAATCATAAGACCCATTACACCATTTATAAAATAGGTTTGATCAAATTTATACGCTAATAAATATATAGGGAAATTAATGCAAAATATCGTAAGTCCTAAATGGAAACCAAGCAAATATTTTAATAATAAACTGATTCCAAACACTCCTCCATTTAAAAGATGGAGAGGCAAAATAAACACATTTATACCAATACTTATCAGAATGCTTGCAATCACAATGAGAATAAGCTTTTTTACCATCTAAATCATCCTTGTCCGATATCTTTATTACTTATATATGAAAATATATTGAACTTCATACCCTGACATTATATTAGAAAATAATTAAGAAACGATTTTCTTATTCTTAATACTTTGAATGTCGTAAAGTTCTTTCAATCATATATTGGATTCTTATGGTTCTTTTTTTGAAGATATTTGTTCCTTTATTTCGCACAATATTACCGTATTTTTTATGTTTGCGTACTAAGTTCCGTTAGTTTGGTAAAATATTGAATATTAGCAACAAAAAAACTATATCCTTTTAAAGGAAGTAAAAATTAAGCCAAATAAAAAATTTTATATTTTTATTGGCTTTTATCAGTTATCTAACAATAAATATAGTTAAAATTGATTAAAAATTCAGGAGCCATTGTATGTCAGAATATCATGAAATTAAAGTCATTAATCTATCAAAAATTGAGCTAATTGAAACGATTTATATTCACCGATTTTTTTGTTATTTCGGGGAGACGCAGCCTTCAGTGGAATTGGTTTGACGTGGATAAATGTATTAATAAGTTTTTCTTTCGAGGAACTGTTATTAATTTCTAATAAATGGAGTTGCAATTAACAATATGGATGATAATGCTCTTATTAAACTAGATTATGAATTTATAAAAGATGAACTTTCAATTAATGTCAGAAAATTATCAATACATTAAAAAATATGTTAAATAGAACAGAATATATATTGCTGTGGGAGGGTATCTAAAGGATGATTGAAGTAGCCTAAATAAAATCAGATAGATATACAAATGGAGGGGAAAGGTAGTTCGCTAACAAAAGAAACGAAACGTTTTTCTCGCGATTAACGATTCCTGTGTCCACCTATAAGTACCATTGGTTCCTCTACCATTCCCTATCGAATTGCCTATATCAAAAATATCATTAATAAAATAAGTGAGATAATGACACTGAATGAATAAATCCCCGTATACTCTTATTTCCGTTCCATACTTACTAATTGATCCCGAATCCCTTCTATGATATCCATCGGCATTACACCGTAGTGTGAAAGCATTCTCGCTTTATCTTCCCCCGCTTTTGCATGCAAGTAGCTTGCGGAAACAAGTGCTTCAGTTGGTGAGGCTCCTTGTGAAAGGAATGAAGCAATGACACCTGTTAAAACATCTCCACTTCCACCTTTACCTAAAGCATCATGTCCGAACGGATTAATGTAAAGATTGCCCGCTGGTGTCGCAATAATGGGACGATGTCCTTTTAATAATAAATAGACCTCATACTTTTTCGCAAAGGACGTTGCCACTTCTAAACGATTTTCCTCCACTTCTTTTATGCTTGTATGAAGCAAGTTCGCCATTTCCCCTGGATGTGGAGAAAACAAGACATCCCCCTGATATTCACGGATAATTTCCAACTGATTTCGAAACAAGTACAGTGCATCAGCATCGACAACAATCGGCTGTCCATTCAGATGTTGTATAAACGACTCTATCCAAGCTTCTCCCCCTGGAAATCTACTCATTCCCGGACCAATTGCGATACTAGTAAATTGACCAAGCCGAGGAGAAATTTCTAATATTGCCCTTGCATCAAAATGACCATCTGTCTCTGACAAAGGTAAAAATAATGCCTCCGGACTAATATTAGCAGCAATTGAGTATATATTTTCTGGAATAGCCAACGTTGCTAAACCTGCTCCGCTATGTAAAACTGCCTTTGCTGTAAAAACAGGTGCACCTACAAATGACCGAGACCCACCGACGACAAGAACATGTCCGAATGTTCCTTTGTGACCGTGATGCGGACGAAGTGGTATGGATGCTTTCACAAGATTTTCAGTGATTAAATTTGGCATCTTTATCCCTAAATCATGAACAATCGACTTTGGTACGGATATGTCTACAGCTTTCCATTCCCCGACATGCATTGGACCATCGTTCAAGAAAAAACCGGTTTTCGGAAAAACAAAAGTAATCGTCTTATCTGCTTTAACGGCAACACCTTGTACTTTACCATTGTCGCTGTTTAGACCCGAAGGAATATCGACCGAAATAATTAATTTCTTCCCGGCATATTCATTCACCATATGAATAACTTGATCATACGGTTCCCGAATCAAGCGGTTTATTCCGGTTCCGAATATGGCATCGATTAGGATGTCTGCCTGTTGTAAATGACTCATAAAAATATTGGAATTATCTTGGTAGAAACTAATAGGCAGTCCACGGTTGATGTAAACATCATAATGAACTTTAGCATCCCCTTTTAAGCGATTGGGGGTACTTATTAGACAAAGATGAACTTGGACACCTAAATCAAACAATCGTCTGGCGATAACAAATCCATCCCCCCCCATTATTCCCCCCTCCTGCAAGAACGAGTACAACTGGGTTATGACAGGGTGCACTGGCCATGATCTCCTCCACAACCCTTTCACCTGCATTTTCCATTAATACAATACCTGGTAATCCAATTTTCTCTATTGTATATTGGTCCAGTTGCTGCATTTCCTTTTGTCCCGCAACAAACATAGTTCCTACCTCCTATTTTACTTTTTTCAAAATGAGTATCCGAGATATACTCGTCACCGTATCCGAAACTAATTAATACGTCCATTATACTACAACAAACAATTATTGATTTATACCCGTTTAGGTATATTTATATAACTTGTTCACCTATTTTCGTAAATATAGAAAAAAAGACCTCACAAGAAGTGAGGCCTGCTAATACAATAAATTAAAAACCAAACGGTCTCGGGTGCATTGGTGGGCAACAAGGATTTACAGGGGCTCCGCAGAATACATGCTGTTCACAACATTCGGTCACACAAGATTCTGTATGTGGAAAATAATGTTGGTGTGTAATCACATGTTTGTTTACATTTACTGTATGAGATGGATGTACATGTTGAACAACATGTGGAAAATAGGTTGTTTTTACAGCAGTTTGCGGAGGATCAACTGTCCCGGGATCGTATTGAGTAGGTGCAACAGACGGTGGGCAATGTAATGGCCCGCAGCCACCTTTATGATGATGAAAATGTTCCATTTAAGAAAATCCCCTTTCGCCAATTTTTATCTTTACAGTATTAGACTATGAACCTTTGGGGATAGTTGTACTAATTAATTTACCTATTTTCTTCCCAATTTTAAGGTTGATTATTATATAAGCTTAAAGCATTTTCACTTATATATAGGATTACTTTGATTTTTAAGATGATTTCTGTTAAAAATAGATGTTGGACATATAAAAATGTAGAAATCTTACTACAAATTCATGTACATAATTGGTATATTAAGAAATATGGGTTTTTCATATGGAAGGAGAAAAGGTATGGATTCAAGTAGTCATTCATCCAATTTTATAAAAAATATTATTATAGATGACTTACAGTCAGGCAAACATAAGGAAATTATTACACGGTTCCCTCCAGAGCCAAACGGATATTTACATATTGGGCATGCCAAAGCTATCAGTATAAATTTTGATACAGCTGCTGAATTTAACGGAAAAACAAATTTACGATTTGATGATACCAATCCTATCAAAGAAGATGTAGAATTTGTTAATTCCATTAAAAGAGATATTGAATGGCTTGGCTACAAGTGGGAAAATCTTTGTTTTGCTTCAAATTATTTTGATGAAATGTATGAACGTGCAATTCTATTGATAAAAAAAGGACTAGCTTATGTAGAAGACTTAACTGCAGAAGAAATTCGTGAATATCGAGGAACCCTAACGGAACCTGGAAAAGAAAGTCCTTATCGTAATCGATCAGTTGAGGAAAATCTGGACTTGTTTGAGCGAATGAAAAACGGTGAATTCCAAAATGGGGAAAAAGTATTAAGAGCCAAAATTGATATGTCCTCCCCTAATATTAATATGCGTGATCCGGTTTTATACCGTATTTCTCATACAACTCACCATAACACAGGCGATAAGTGGTGTATCTATCCAATGTATGCATTCGCACATCCGCTTGAGGATGCAATCGAAGGAGTTACACACTCCCTATGCTCCATCGAGTTTGAGGATCAACGTCCATTATATAACTGGGTAGTAGAAAATTGCGAAATGGAATCGAAACCACGCCAAATTGAATTCGGCCGTTACAATATCACAAACACGGTGATGAGTAAGCGAAAATTAAAACAGCTTGTGGATGAAGAAATTGTGGATGGCTGGGATGATCCAAGAATGCCTACTATTTCCGGACTTAGAAGAAGAGGCTTTACACCTGAAGCCATCATTGCATTTTGCCGTGAAATAGGAGTAGCACGAAACAACGCAACGGTTGATGTTCAAATGCTTGAACACTTTATCCGGGAAGATTTAAAATTGAAAGCACCCCGTACAATGGCAGTATTAAAACCATTGAAAGTAGTGATTACCAATTATCCGGAAGGCCAAGTGGAATTGCTGGATGCGGAAAATAATCCGGAAGTACCGGAAATGGGAACTCGGAAAATTCCATTCTCTCGTGAAATTTATATTGAGCAAGAGGATTTTATGGAAAATCCTCCAAAAAAATATTTCCGTCTTTTCCCTGGCAACGAGGTGCGACTTAAACATGCATACTTTATAAAATGCGAAGAAGTCATAAAAGATGAAAATGGAGAAGTTGTAGAGCTTCATTGTACCTATGATCCAGAAACCAAGAGCGGAACTGGATTTACTGGAAGAAAGGTAAAGGGAACGATTCATTGGGTAGAAGCTACTCAGGCAAAACCAGCTGAATTTCGTTTATACGATTCCCTTATTCTTGATGATGAAGATGAAGATGAAAAATCTTTTATCGATAAAATTAATCCTAATTCTTTGGAAATTGTACAAGGTTTTGTTGAAAATAATATGGAAAATGCAAAACCGCAAGATAAGTTCCAATTTTTCAGACATGGTTATTTTAATGTAGATCCGAAATATACAACTAATGAATTATTAGTATTCAATCGTATTGTTTCTTTAAAAAGCTCCTTTAAATTATAGTTGGATGAATGGGACTATTGATTTTATCAATGGTCCTTTTTCTTAAGAAATGCTCCATTTACTTGCATAATGAAAGTAGTTATGTGATAATACAACTGCTTTCCAAAGTAAATATAGCTTACTTATCTTGAAGGGAGGATAAAATGGGGAAAATTGAAAAAGATGCTATTGATATGATTGAGATCGAAGTAGTTACTTTATTAAGAAGAGCTGATTTTAAACGGACATTAGATGGAGAAAAAAATAGTTTAGATCGATCAGGATACTTAATTTTACATACTCTTTACAAGGAAGGTCCGAAAACCATTCGCACTCTTTCCGATATTTTTCAATTAAATATCTCCACCATGAGCAGACAAATTCATGCATTAGAGTCAAAAGGTCATATTGAAAGAAATACAGATATCCATGATGCTAGAGTGAATTTAATTTCTATTTCAGAATCAGGAAAAAATGCTCTGTTAAAGCTAAGAGACCAGAGAAGAAAATCATATGAAGAACTTCTTTCCGATTGGAAAGAGGAAGAAAAAGAAATTTTTGCTGAATTAATTACAAGATTAAATCGAAAAATAGAGAAAACAAGAAGACTACAAAGCTAATTCTTTATGGATGAATGGTTGTTTTTCGTAAAATTTTTCAATTCAGAATTAGACCTTGTTTCGCTGTATCTTTTCTTAAAAAAGTTTTTTTACAAAAACAACAAATATTAAGAAAAGTGCCATATAAATAAAACGTTTTGATACAACAGGAGGAATACTGATGAATGAATTAAATCTAGATTTCCAAAAAACCGCACTTGTCCTTATTGACTTACAAAAAGGAATAGTTTCCATGCCTGGTGGAAATGAAGTCGTAGATAATGCAGTAAAATTAGTACAAAAGTTTCGAGAACATGATGGATTTATTTCTTTTGTTCGTGTCGCTTTTCATGATGGCAAGGATGCCTTAACACCAGAAACCGATCAACCTAAAAATACAACAAAATATGAACGTCCAGCAGATTGGGCAGAACTTGATCCGAAATTAGCGGTAACAGAAAATGATTATATTGTTACAAAGCGGCAATGGGGGGCCTTTTTTGGTACGGATTTAGATATCCAGCTTCGTAGAAGAGGAATTGATACAATTGTTTTATGTGGAATTGCAACAAATATTGGGGTTGAAAGCACAGCTCGGGAAGCCTTCCAATTTGGTTATAACCAAATTTTTATTACGGATGCCATGACCACTTATAGTAAAGAAGAACATGAATCATCAATTCGATTTACCTTTCCAAAAATCGGTAAAATCAGAACAACGGAAGAATTTCTTTCACAGGTGAAATAATGAAAAATCCCAGAAAAAGCCGTGCTCTATTTCTAACAGCAGTTGCTTCTGGTACGATGTTAAATCCTTTAAATTCATCGATGATTTCCTTAGCTTTACATAGTATTCAAAGAGATTTCCATCTTTCCTTCACAACTGTTTCATGGCTTATTTCTTCCTTTTATTTGGCAAGTGCTATCGCACAACCTGTTACAGGAAAAATCGGCGACCTGATAGGAAGAAAAAAACTTTTTTTAATTGGTTTAATTTTAGTGGCTATTTCAGCTTTTGGTGCACCACTTGCCCCAACCTTTTCCGTATTGCTTGTGATGAGATTATTCCAATCCATCGGCAGCGGTGCGATTTATCCGTCAGGAGTGGCACTTGTCCAGTCTAATATACATGAAAGACAAGCCTCTGCACTTGCGGTGCTTTCCATATTTGCATCTGCAATGACTGCCCTTGGACCAACATTAGGCGGATTTTTAATCATATGGGGAGATTGGCCAGCAATTTTTACGGTAAACTTTCCTTTTATCATTATTAGCTTTATTCTTGGTTGGTATATGTTTCCTAAGGATAAAAAACAAGAAGGCTCGAGTATAAAAAATGTTCTTCAACATCTCGATTTTCTTGGGATATTCTTGTTTGCTGCAGGTATGATTTTACTTCTCTGGTTCTTGCTATCATTTAATGCTTCTCCTCATTATATTGCCGGTATTGGCGGCGTAGTTTTTATTCTGTTATTTATTTGGAGAGAATTGAAAGCTAGGGATCCATTTATAGATGTTCGTCTGTTTAAAACGAATCATGCTCTAACATCTGTATACATCCAATTTATCGTCTTAAATTTATTTAACTATTGCTTGTTTTTTGGACTGCCAACCTATTTTCAGGATGAAATGCACTTAAGTGTCCGTACGAGCGGATTGCTTATGCTCTTTATGTCAGGTGCAAGTATCATTGTCTCTCCCCTTGCAGGAAAATGGATTGACAAAGCGGGTGCCCGACAGCCGATTTTAACAGGAGCATTTCTTATGTTAATCGGAGCCATATTACTTGCTGTTTTCTTTATTCATGTTCCTATCTTGGTAATGGGAATAATCTTAGCATTTTTAGGGATTGGTTATGGCCTTGGAAATGTTGCACTTCAAGTGGCAATGCTTGATGCGACACCGGAAAATATTATCGGAACTTCTTCTGGGCTCTTTCAAACTTGCCGATACTTAGGATCAATTTTATCCTCTGTTGTTCTCGGACTTGTTTTTGGAAAAAAAATTATCCCGGAAAATATGCAGATTTTAGGCTACATCATGATTGTAGTAAGCATCATTTCGATTTTATTAAGTTTACAATATGTTAGAAGCAGCCTTCGGCTAAAAAAGACTGCTCACTAATTTGGAGTGGCAGTAACACTGCCACTCTTTCTATATTATTGCAATGCCTTTGAAAAACCCGATAACATGTAAGCCATGTGAACGACACCCTGTTCAAAGTCCTTTATTCGAATAGATTCATTCGGCGCATGTGCCTTCGACTCTACCCAGCCAATACCAGTACTTACAATTGGAAGCTGCAATTGTTTGCCGAATTCATACATTGGGCCGGTTCCTGCTGAATTAGGTGCTAGAACAACTTCGGTTTGATAAGTTTCTTCTGCTGTTTTTAGAACATGGGCAACAAAAGGATGATTATAATCAGAACGATAGGCTTTTTGGCCATTAATCAATTCAGCTTTTACATCTGTAAAGCCATGATTTTCTAAATGAGCTTGTACACATGATAAAATATGATTTGGATCCTGCCCCGGAACTAACCGACAGTCTATTTTTGCTTTTGCACTTTTAGGAAGGACCGTTTTCGCCCCTTTTCCTGTATAACCACTCTCAAGCCCGCAAATAGTCATAGTTGGATGGAACACCATGGCTTCCCTTGGATCCACCCCTTTTTCCGTAGTAATAAGTGGTCTTTTTAATCCGTATAAACTTGAAATTGCCTCTTCAGAAAATGGAATTTTCTTCACTGCTTCCATTTCGGTATTCGTTGGATCTACAATACCGTCATAGAAACCCTCTACAAGAATTTCATTACTAGCATTTTTCATCGTTCCAAGTGCATGAACCAAACGCCATGCTGCATTATCAACATATGCCCCAACAGAAGAATGCATATCAATATCAGCACCAACACATGTTAATTCCAAATATGCCATCCCTTTAATGCCGGCAACCATACTAATGCGGTCCTTTTCATCCTTTCCGCCAAATTCCCAAATACAAGCATCTGCCTTAAAAAGATCTTTATACTTTTGTAAATAAGGTGCTAAATTCGGACTCCCTATTTCCTCTTCACCCTCAATTAAAAACTTAATATTACAAGGCAATCCGCCATCTACTTTTTGAAGGACTTTTATGGCAGTCAAACGCGCAACTAAATCTCCTTTATTATCAGAGGCACCTCTTGCAAATAATTTTCCATCCAAAACAGTTGGAGTAAATGGATCTGTATTCCACTCCTCAAGCGGCTCTGGAGGTTGAACATCATAGTGATTATAGAATAATAATGTTCTTTCTTTGTCACCATTTTCCCCTGCAGCAAAAAACCCGTATACAACCGGATTTCCCCCAAGATCATCTAAAACCTTTGTTTCTCCCCCAATGTTTTCAATCATCGAAACAACATGGGCAACCGTTTCTGGAATGGCAGAATCTTGAGCAGATATCGTCGGAATACTTAAATAACCTTTTAATTGTTCAATTGCATCGTCCAATAAATCACTTGCGTTTTCTTTTAAACTATTTAAGTAGTTTTCTCCCACAATAAATCCTCCTTCAACATTTGCTTTACCTACTATTTCGGCATACGAAACAAAAATCCTGCATCTTCATCCTTTTTTATTTGTTTAAACTGAATATTTTATCATTTACCCTAATGTTGAATGAAAAAGGAGCTTTCAGAACAATAAATTAATGGAGCCAATCATTACAATTATTTGCTATTTGCTGTTACTCCTCTATAAAACGACTAGCATGATGAACTTGTAATGAAATAGGTAACAATGTTTTATGTTCCTGTGTAAAATATTTTCCTCCTGTAATGATAGGTAACAAATAGTCACTAACATTATTTATATTAAGATTAAACCCTGTAAAGCTGACCCAAGGAATACTAGAAATAGGAAAAGAATTTTCCGGAATATTACTTTTCGTCATAAAACCCTTTCATTTGAATATTTCTTAATATCTTCCAAATATTTCCCATAGAAAACATGAAAATCATTCGAGTATTCCGTCCATATACACGAGAATGTCTTATCATCATCATGAAATATAGTATAATTAGGGATCATCTCATCCCAATACCCTAGAACACCATCATCATTAAAACAAGTTCTAAACTCTTTATGAAGTATTTACTATTTTAGTGACCATGAAAATAAAGCAGGGATACAGTTTAACTCCCTTCATTTGAACATTAAAAAAAAAAAAAAGTAATGTCAATATTTGCCGTTACACTAAAAGTGCATTTTTGATTTAAATATTTTTCGAAATATTGGTTTCTGTCCCATTTTTCTTTATCAATTTCAATTTCACAAAATTTCATTTGATTAGCCTCCTAAAATTTATTTATTATTTTAGGAGGCTAATTTATCTGCTCTTTTCAAAATCCTCAACCCAAAATGGAACCTTTTTATATAAAATAAAGTATAT
>Ga0224733_1129_pt1 | contig 13343 bp, 14 predicted proteins | sample IA12soil_GW_FP2_FD_161642 | JGI IMG/M metagenome (GOLD analysis project Ga0224733, IMG submission 161642) | Enriched cells from agricultural soil in Iowa, United States - IA12soil_GW_FP2(-) | ecosystem: Environmental > Terrestrial > Soil > Agricultural land | place: USA: Iowa | collected 2017-05-08
TTGGTCCCACAATGACGGCAAAAATAATGTATAGCCATTCTTTGCCTCCTTATAACAAGTTTTTTATTATTATGAACCTGTTTATAAGGAGTTATTCGTGGCAAATCAATAATTAATGATTATCCAATAATTATTCCCACTCTTCACTTATGATATATCCTAATTAGATTGCTTTTAAGGATCTTTTCCGCAATTTTTATTAATACTTGCTCAAATAAGGTGGTTACCCTAGAATTTCTAATTAAAAAGAAATAACCATTATGAAAAAAACCTTAATTAAATTGATTCATCACTTCTAAAAACGGTTTTTCTAGCCATTGTTCACAAGCATCTGCTGAATGTTTAATAGCTATTTCAAGTGTTGGCCACTCATCTTTTTTAAATTTACTCAACACATAATCTGGAACGGACATTCCATTTTCAGGACGGCCTATCCCGATTCGTATACGATTGAAGCTTTGCGTACCTATATGTGCAATGGTAGATTTAATTCCATTATGGCCACCGGCACTTCCCTTTTGCCGTAAGCGTATTTTTCCAACAGGCAAATCCAGATCATCATAGATTACTAATAAATCCTCAACATCAATATTGTAGTAATCCATTATGGGTCTAATACATTCTCCTGATAAATTCATATACGTTAACGGTTTTAGAAGCATAAATTTTTGTCCATTTTTATGGATAATGGAAAAGAGCCCATTAAATTTCGATTGATTCAAGGGTGCCCCATACCGTTCGGATAACTCATCAATTACCTCAAAGCCAATATTATGCTTTGTTTTATCAAATTGTGACCCGGGATTTCCTAAGCCAACGATTAATTTCATTATTTTACACCTCAAATTAAATATAACATAAAAAAGCCATTCACCTTTTTACGTTTAGATTTCATATTTAATATTATACATGGGGAAATTTTTTGGAACAAATTCAAAAGCGATTGTTTGCACGAAATAAAAATTACATAAAAAAGAAGGACCTACCCTTATTTTTAGAGTAAATCCTTTAATACACATCTCTACTCGCCTTCTGTTTCCGTTGTCTCTCTTCCCTCAAGATTTTCTGGCATACCGGATTCTTGCTGTTCTCCAGTACTTATTTCCTCTTCTTGTCTTGGTGGTAAGATGGAGGCAATCGTTTCCTCATCTTCATGATTAATATTGAACGGATATTCCCCTCTAATATCTGCAATGGTAATGGTTTCATTCACTTGAAGATTGGTAACATCCACTTTCATTACATCAGGTATGTCATTGGGTTTAGCAGTTATGGAAAGTTCATGAATTGGTTGCTGTAGAACGCCCCCATCTTTTACACCAGCACTTTCACCAACTAACTCAACTCGAACATTAGCTTCGATTTCCACAGATAGATCGACAGCCAAAAAGTCTAAATGAACAATGTTTTTCTTTAAGGAATCTTCTTGATAGTCGTTTAAAATAACATTTTGCTTTTGTCCATCGAGATTTAACGATATAACGCCATTTCTCCCTGCTTGTTTAATGATTTTTGTAAACTCAGTCTCATCAACATAAATAGGTGTATTTTCCATCTTATATCCATAAACAACAGCAGGAATATTACCACCTCTTCGAAGTTGCTGAAGCTCTGAATGCATTTTATTATTTCGTTTCTTTGCTTCTAATACCGCGACCATCCTTCTATTCCTCCTATTCTTATGTAAAGAAATCTCTCTATATAAATTCCCTAAATCGATGAAATCTAAACATGTACGTGTAAATAGGCGGAGAACACTTATAAAAAAGAGAAGAACCTGCATGTCACAGGTTCTTCTCCACCATTATATTAATCAAATAATGTACTTACTGATTGATTTTCATGAACACGAATAATAGCTTCCCCAAGTAAAGGTGCTACTGACAATTCTACTACTTTGTCAATTTTCTTTTCTTCCGGAAGGGCGATTGAATTTGTTACAACTAATTCTTTAATTTTTGAATTCTCAATTCTTTCTATAGCAGGCCCAGATAAAACTGGGTGAGTACAACATGCATATACTTCTCTTGCTCCATTTTCAATTAAAGCATTTGCCGCAAGGGTTATAGTACCCGCAGTATCAATAATATCATCTATTAAGATAGCTATCTTACCTTCAATATTCCCTACAATATTCATTACTTCCGCTACATTCGGTCGTGGACGGCGTTTGTCAATAATAGCAATTGGTGCTTTTAGACGATCGGCCATTTTTCTAGCACGTGTTACACCCCCATGATCAGGAGAAACAATAACTATATCATCATTGAATTTTTTAGTTTTGAAATAGTCTGCTAAAATCGGAACACCCATTAAATGGTCAATTGGTATATCAAAAAATCCTTGAATTTGTGGAGCGTGTAGGTCTAGAGTGATTACTCTTGTAGCTCCTGCAGTCTCGATTAAATTTGCCACTAATTTCGCAGTAATTGGCTCACGTGCACGTGCTTTTCGATCTTGACGTGCATAACCATAATAAGGCATAACAATATTTATCGTTTTAGCAGAAGCACGTTTAAGAGCATCGATCATAATTAGAAGTTCCATCAATCTTTCATTAACAGGTGAGCTCGTTGCTTGTACAACGTATACGTCACACCCGCGAATACTTTCTTCAATATTTATTTGAACCTCACCGTCACTAAAACGAGTTACTGAACATTTACCAAGTTCTACACCCACTACATGTGCAATTTCTTCCGCTAACTGGACATTTGAATTTAATGTGAAAATCTTAAGATTTGGGTCAAGATATTGGTTAGACATGATGGACCTCCAATTATTGATTGTGTTTTAATTTACTTACATAATTTTCTTTATTTACCTGTCTTGCGCGCGCTATGGATAAGCTTTCAGCAGGAATGTCGTCTGTAATTGTCGAACCTGCTGCGATATAAGCATTTTTTCCGATTGTTACAGGTGCTACTAAGTTGGAATTACAGCCAACGAATACGCCATCTTCAATTTTTGTCAAAAATTTATTCTTGCCATCGTAATTTACTGTGATAGAACCACAGCCAATATTCACGTCTGCTCCCACTTCTGCATCGCCAATATAGCTTAAGTGTGAAGCCTTGCTTCCTCGGCCGATTTGTGCCTTTTTAATCTCGACAAAATTCCCTATTTTCGCATTTTCCTCTATAAGTGAATCTGGGCGAATATGTGCAAATGGACCAATATTAACATGAGACCCTATTGAACTTTGCTGAGCCACAGATTGCTTAATATTCGTGCCATTTCCTACTTCACAATCTTTAATCTCTGAGTTCGGTCCAATCATACAATCTTCACCGATTACCGTTCTTCCAGAAAGCATAGTGCCTGGCTGTATGATCGTATCTCTGCCAATCACCACTTCCGATTCAATATAGGTGTTATCAGGGTCAATAATGGTAACACCATTACGCATATGAGCTTCATTTATTCTTATTCTCATAATTCGTTCTGCACTGGCTAAGGCGACACGATCATTTACTCCCAATGTTTCATCCATATCATTTGTTTGATAGGCTGATACTATTTCACCTTGTGATTTTAGTATTTCAATCACGTCTGGCAAATAATATTCATTTTGAGCATTGTCATTTTTAACCTGCTTTAGTGTCTCAAATAACTTTCGGTTGTCAAAGCAAAATACACCTGTATTAATTTCTTTTACTTTCCGTTCCTCTTCAGTTGCATCCTTGTGTTCAACAATTTTCTCCACAAATCCTTTTTCATTTCTAATGATACGTCCATAACCATCTGGTTTTTCTGTATATGCTGTTAATATGGTAGCTTTTGCATTTTGTGCCTCATGATGCTTTAATAGTGCTTCAATCGTTTCCGCTTTAATAAGCGGAGTATCTCCACAAACTACAAGAGTGGTTCCATCTTCATTAGATAAAATTTGTTCCGCTTGCATAACAGCATGAGCTGTACCTAATTGTTTTTCTTGAAGGGCAAAAAGCGATTTACCATCTAGCTTTGACTTTACCATTTCTGCACCGTGTCCAATAATAGTGACCATTTTATTAACGTCAAGTTTTGAAACCTGGTCAACAACATGTTCCACCATTGGTTTACCGCAGACAGGGTGAAGTACTTTATAAAGCTTCGATTTCATTCGCGTCCCTTGTCCTGCCGCTAAAATAACAGCAAATCGATTTGTCATATTTGGTCCCCCAATAAACCTATTTATCCATAAAAAATATATCTTAAATAAGGTTGCATTTCAAGGAATCTTCGTGAAGTACATATTATTGTTAAAATATGAGGAATGTGGAATAGTGAGTTTTTAATTTAAAATGGATGATTTGAGGAAAATATAATAACAAAAAATGGAATTATTATGGCTGCTACAACATTTATTATCTAGCAAACTTTCGGTCTTCTCTTTACGAAAAGTCAACATTAGCAGAAATGTGAATTGCCAATTTCACTCGCTCGTGAACTACTCTACACGGTTTCCTTTAAATTAGTCGATGCCCGAAAGGAATTACGTCGATGAACAGGCTGCTCCGCTTTTCTATTAAAAAGAGCCTTACTATATGAAGTAGGCTCTAGTTGTTTTATTTAGTTTAAGAAGCTCCCGCTTCTTCGAATTCAACTTCTTCTAACTCACCCAATCTATTGTATTCCGTTAATACTGCTTCTTGAATTTTGCTGCGCGTATTGGAGTTAATTGGATGTGCAATATCACGAAATTCTCCATCAGGAGTGCGTTTACTTGGCATAGCTACAAACAAACCGTTATTTCCATCAATGACACGGATATCATGAACAACAAATTCATTGTCCAGAGTAATAGAGGCAATCGCTCTCATTCTTCCTTCCGTATTAACTCTGCGCAATCTAACATCTGTTACTTCCATCTGTGTTCACCACCTTTTTTCCTAGATAGAATCTAGTTAATGTATTCAACAGATTTTAGAAAACTCCTTCTTTAATTGTATAATTTTTTAAAAAATTTCATGAGTTCCAGTTCTGTAAAAATATTTAATAGTTAATAGACCAATATATTAGGACAATATGGACAATAAACTGATAATTTATACGTAAGGAAGCATAAAAAGTTTCATAAAAAAAACAAACCAATCAGGTTTGTTTTTTTTATGAAACTAGAGCTACTACTTCAATTTCTATTAAAGCATCCTTTGGCAATCTTGCCACCTCTACACATGAACGCGCTGGTTTATGTACAGAAAAATATTGACCATATATTTCATTTATTATCGCAAAGTCATCCATATTTTTAATAAAAACGGTTGCTTTCACTACAGTCTCTAAAGAAGCTCCTGCTTCCTTTAACACCGCTTGAAGATTACGAAATACTTGATGTGTTTGTTCTTTAATATCACTTGATACTATGGTACCCTCCGTAGTTAATGGGATCTGTCCGGAGCTAAAAAATAAATTATTTACGACTATTCCTTGTGAATATGGCCCTATAGCCGCCGGAGCCTCATTAGTAGCAATTACTTTCATTTTATATCCCCCTTATGAATTAATCCCGATAAAAATAATTCCCTTCTACAACTTTAATGCTTTTGTTCTTCATATTTACGTCCATAAGCTTTACTAAAGAAACATAGTCATCCACTAATCTTTCCTGTGCATCCTCAGATTCTACCAAAACAGCTATTCCTGCAAGAGTGGCGTTGAACTCATCCAATAGGTTCATCATCCCTGTAATGGTTCCACCTGCTTTCATAAAATCATCTACAATTAATACTTTTGCACCTTCATTTAAGCTTCTCTTGGAAAGAACCATGGTTTGAATCCGTTTTGTAGAACCAGAAACATAGTTAATACTGACCGTAGAGCCCTCCGTTACCTTACTATCCCCTCTGACGATGACGAACGGCACATTTAAATGCTCAGATATCGCGTGAGCAATCGGGATACCTTTTGTTGCTACAGTCATAATAACATCTATCTGGGAATCAGCAAAAGCGGTAGCTAACAATTTGCCTACTTTATTCATGATATGCGGTGTTCCCAACAAATCAGTTAAATATAAATATCCCCCTGGGAGTAGTCGATCCGCACTGGCAATAAGTTCACAAAGCTCACCGATAAAATCCTTAGCATCTTTTATACTCGCTTTTGAGATATATTTTACCCCACCGGAAGCACCCGGTATCGTTTGAAGGGTACCAATTCCTTGCTTTTCAAACGTTTCTTTAATAATGGCTAAATCTTCGCTAATAGAAGACTTTGCAGATCCATATCTTTCAGAAAAGAATGTCAATGAAACAAGTTCTCTAGGCCGTTCTAATAAATAATGCGTCATATCGATAAGGCGCTCACTACGACGAAACTTCATACAACAAGCCTCCGTTAAATCCGAATATTATAGATAAATATAGCATTAATATACGGAATGTGTCTATAACTGTTCATTATTAATTACTAAAATGGAAACCGCTCGCCCAATAATCTTACAGCAAACACTTGATCACAGAACCCACGCAGCCCATTATAAATTCTTTGCAGTCTTGAATCGTATTGTACAAGGCCAAATACAGTTGGGCCGCTTCCACTCATTAAAACAGTATCTGCACCAAATCTCTCCATTTGCTCTTTAATTTGATACACCTCTGGATGCAACCTCAAAGTCACGCTTTCCAGTACATTTCCTGTTTCTCTGCAAACAGCCTGATAATCTTGATTATGAATTGCCTCTAACATCGCTTTTGTATTTGGGTGCTTCACAGTAGATAAATTCAAATTATGATACACGTCTGCTGTTGATACACCTATAGATGGCTTGGCCAAGATAACCCAACAATTCGGAGGTGCAGGAAGTTCCATTATCTTTTCTCCTCGACCTTTTGCTAATGCCGTTCCCCCATATACACAAAAGGATACATCCGATCCAATTTCCGATCCAATTTCAGCAAGCTGATCCAGTGAAAGGCCTAAATTCCACAATTTATTTAATCCCCTTAAGGTTGCTGCTGCATCACTGCTACCGCCCGCAAGTCCTGCAGCAACAGGTATCATTTTATCAATAGCAATGGAAACACCTTGCTTAATTTGGTATTTATCTTTCAATAGCTTTGCTGCCTGATAAGCTAAATTCCGCTGGTCGTCCGGCACAAAACGACTCTGAGAAATAATGAAAATCTCTCCATCTTTTCTTTCCGACAGCTCAATTCGGTCTGATAAATCTATAGTTGTCATAACCATTTCAACTTCATGATAGCCATCTTCGCGCCTTTTTAAGACATCTAATGATAAATTTATTTTTGCCGGAGCTTTAACTAAAAGCTTCAATATTTACACCTACTTTAAATCCTGCTTAACACACATTTTTCCGACTTCGATTAAGCAGTGGCTTATTTGTCCTATTTTAACATAAATTGATATATACATGATAATCTCCACAAATACTGTATTTTATCATGATTAATCAAAAGTCGAAAGTATAATTTTTTTTGCAGTATACTGGTGCCTCTAATATCTCTTATCTTTATTTATAAGTTTATTCGTGTGCCTATTATAAATTAAAAAAGACCGAGTTATCTCGGTCAACGGCATGTTTTTATTATTCGCTGTTTGAGCTTTCGAATTTATCACTATTATATCTGATTTTTGTTAGCCAGTTGTTGTTCTGCAATTTCAATGGCCTTCTTCACCATATTACCTGCATCCTTAGCTTTAATACCGCCCCATCCATCTTGTTGAACAACGTCATAAAAACCCAACTCTTTTGCTAACTCTTCCTTCATTTGATTAGACATAATTCCTCTTCTTCTGCCCATTACGACTTCCCCCTTTAACATGCCATTATTAGTATTATACTTTCGAGTCGTAAATATTTTGGGTGAAATTAACAAAAATATTATCTTAGAAAAACTCGCATATTTAATGTATTTCCTTTTTCATACAGATAGTTACTATGTATGCAGTAATATTTGTTGAAATTTGTCTAAATTTATTCATAATCAATATATATATTCAAGACAAAATAAAAAGCAGTAAACACAATGTCTACTGCCAACTATAATTATATTTCTTGATGCTTTTCAAAGAAGGTAAGTTGTACTGTTTCTGTAAGTACATCTGCATAGCTATAGGAAACACGCTCAAAAGCATTTTCCTCTTGATCTAATTCGATGACAAAAACTGATGGATAAGTTTCTGCCAAAACACCAGAACGTTCAATCGTCTTTCTTCGACCGCCATTAGCTTTCAACATTAATCGTTTACCCAAATTAGAATCAAGGGATTTTTTAATGTCAGTTAATGTTTTTGGCATTTTGCTCCACCTCACTATGTATTAGTTTAACACAGTTTCAAAATTAGGTCAAACATAAATTATTTATTTTATCAATGAAACAAAGATAATGTCAATATTTTTTCATCAACAAAATGATTGTTTTTTTTACATTTACTAGTATTTCCAACTAAATTTTTATTATGTAAAAATAATAATTGATTTGAAAACCCATTTATAATCCGTTCTACAAATAGTTTGTCCCATCCATTTATGGTTATCGAAATATACTGAAGAAGCTTATAATGAGTAAATAATTACGTTTAGTAAAGGTAGGGTACTTAGTCATAATTACGGTTATATACAAAAATAAAAGCCCTAATGATGGGTCATTAGCGGCTCCTATTTTAGTCTTCGACTGGTTTATATGGCATTCCTGTTCGGAGTACACCCTTTGTTTCAACCCCTCCAATCCCCTTCTCACCGGTTAGGGTATTGCGTAAAACATCCCATACGTTAACTTGTTCCATGAACGGTGTATAACAAATTTTAGCCACAATATAAACTGGGTCTAACGCGTGAATGTTTACCCTTAAAGGAGAACTTGCAAAATTTGCACCTGCATAGATGAGGGATTCAAAGTGAGATTGGCATGCACCGGCAAAAATAACTAATTGATCTAAGTGTGGGACTTTTTTTCTTGCCTCCCTTACCGTTTTAACAAAGTATTTTGAATGGCGATAAGCATTAATGTCTGATTTCTTTCCTTTTGCTTTTGAATAGGCATCATGACCTGTAATTACTAAAATATCCGGACGATATTGCTCAAGTAAATGAGAAATTCGATTTGGCATCTCCCTCTCATGACAATGGACACCATAAACCGTTAAACCAATTTTTTCATATAAATCTAAACATTTCTGAAGGTAAGAAGGATCCCCATCGATATGCAGAACACGTCCTGGAATCTGGAAAATATTAAAATCGTGGCTGTAGCTATTGGTTGCTTCATATTCCTGGCGTTGCCTTAATAATTCCATTTCTTGTTGAAATAATTCAAAAGATTGAGCCTCAAGATTCCGATATTCCCGGGATATTTTTGAACGTTCATCCGAATTGATTATAGTTAAATCGTCCATAGGTGCATCTGCAATTAAACGAAAATCTTCTCCGTACAGAACGGCCGTTTTCTTGCCATCTATTTCTTTTATATCAATTACTTTAAATAGAAGATCACAGTCATAAGACAGACGCCCAACAATTGAATTTACCTGAACATTCACCATTTTCAACTCCACTGGTTAGATTACTCACTAATACTTCTTTTATAGGCTATGCGAAGATGAAAAAGGTGTGATAAGAAAAGCGAAAGCGTCTATCGGCTAGCCGGTAGACGCTTTCGCTTTTCTCCAATTAGGATTCATTACCAATTGGGAGGACTTTAAGTAGAACATTACTTAAGTCTGCAAATTCTTGTATTGATAAAGTCTCTCCTCGCCTAGAAGGATCCACGTTTATCTTTTCAAGAGATGATATAATTAATTCTTTATTTTCCTTGCCGTTTGGCAATCCGCTAGTTAGATTATTCAAGATCGTTTTTCTTCGCTGCGCAAAAGAAGTACGAGTAATATGAAAGAAAAATTCCTCGTCCTCCACTTCTACAATTGGCTTATCCCGCTTAAGTAAACGAATAACTGCAGAATCTACATTAGGCTGCGGAGTGAAGACCGTTTTGGGAACAATCATAACCGTCTCCGCCTTTGTATAGTACTGGATAGCAATCGATAATGATCCATATTCTTTTGTTCCCGGACTTGCAGAAATTCGGTCGGCAACCTCCTTTTGAAGCATAACAACAATCCCCTTAAGTGGAAGCTGTTCTGTTAAAAGTTTTAATAATATGGGAGTGGTAACATAGTATGGCAAATTCGCCACTACCATGATATCCCTAGTTCCGCTAAATTCCTTTTGTATTACTTCTAGTACATTTGCCTTTAAAATATCTTGATGAATAATTTTTACATTGTCATACGGCGATAATGTATCTTCTAAGATGGGCAAAAGTCGTCCATCAATTTCAAAGGCCACAACTTTTTTACTTATTCTTGCCAAATGCTCCGTTAATGCACCAATGCCCGGACCAATTTCTATTACCCCTGTTTCTTCCGTTAGTTCTGCAAACTCAGTTATTTTCTTCAATATGTTTGAATCTACAAGAAAATTCTGCCCTAGGCTTTTTTTAAAAGAAAAACCATATTTATGGAGAATTTCTTTCGTTCTTAACGGTGTTGCAATATCTTTATGCATCCTTTTCCTCCTGCAATACTGTAGTTAGAGCATCCGCAAATGCCTCTTTTGTGATTTGGAACATCATTAACCGCTTATGCAACTGCTTTCCATTGGTATAGCCGATTTTCAACAACTCTCCCAAACGTTCTCTTCTTTCTTTTGACCTTTGCCCGCCAATTAATCCCGCAGTAAGCAAGTCCTCTTGAGTAATCCATTCCACCATCTCTGATTCCATAGTATGTGCCTCATTTAAAGCCTCTCTTATTGCATCTGGGCTTGCATACTCAACGCCTATTCCCCTGCCGGAAGAAGGTTTTGCATCCTGTTTTTTTAGAAAGGCATGCTTACAGCCAGGTACCTTGCTTGCTATTGTTTTTCGGATCTTTTCGCCTGGAAAATCCGGGTCCGTGAAAATAATAACTCCTCTTCTTTCCTGAGCCAAACGAATTTTCTCTATTGTCTCCTCTGATATGGCAGAACCATTCGTTTCAATCGTGTCTGCATCAATAGCACGTCTAATCGCAGTGGTATCATCACGGCCTTCGACCACAATAATTTCTTTAATTTTCATTTTTCCTCCAAATTATTGAAACATTTTCGATATCATTTCGTCTAATTACATAAATATACTTTTCATATTATATAACATGTTCAAATAAAAGAAAAAACAGAGGAATAATCCCCTGTTATACTTACTTCAATATACGAATTTTCACATAACGTCTGCCCCATCGATAAGCGTCTGATTTGTTTTCAAAGTAAACATCAATGAAATTTCCTTTAATGGCACCGCCGGTATCCCCGGCAATTGCATATCCGTAGCCTTCTACATACACTTTTGAACCAAGTGGAATGACTCTTGGGTCTACTGCAATCAACTTAATATTGGGATTTGCATTTAGATTTATCCCCGTTGCAGTCCGACTGGAACAGCCATTACAATTAGATGTATATGCCGTTGAATTCACATAAAGCTCGCGTGCCGTTTCTTGGCTGCCTCTGGATACTTGATTTGTCAATTGCTTGGAACCAACTGCTACTACTTTTGACTTACTTTCTTTTACTACATTTTTTTTAATAAGACTTCTGCTTACTTCCTTACCATTTTCTTTAACCACTTCGTATAACTTCTGAACGAGACCCTTTTGACCATGCTGGATAACCTTCTGCTCTCCCTGTGAAAGATTGGAATCCTTTTTGGTTACTATTGCATATTCAATTGGTTCTTCCACTACATCGGTGACCTTTTTAACTCGAATCACTTTTATTTCATCATTTGGCTTAACTTTTTGATTTGCATCAGGATTAGTGCGATCCAATTTTTTTAGTACGATGCCTTGCTGCTTTAAAAAGTCACCGACAGTAGTCGAAGTTGACCATACTTTTTCTTTTTTTCCACCGTTATTTAAAGTAACAGGGAAAGCCTTCATTACGATGATATTCATATTTTTATAGATTTTAGTGTCCTTGCCAGGTTTAACTTCATCATTCGGATGGATATTAATATCTTCATCCTGTACTAGCTCCTGAATCGTATTGGCAGTAGTCCAAATCACTTCCTTCTTCCCATCAACCGTCAAGTTTACCTTTTTGGAAGGCATCCATTCGACTGTCAATTGATCCTTTACTTTCGTTTCTGCAGGTAGAGATAAGTAGTCATGCTTTTGTAAGGTAATATTTAAGTCTGCAAGTATATCCCCTACTGTGTCGGCATGTGTCTTTATTACTTTTCTTTTCCCGTCAATTGTCATAGCTACCGTTTTTTTCGTAGTTTCAAAGGTAATAAAACATATAGTAGCTGCAAAGACTAGAAAACTAGCAATAAAAATAGTCCACTTTTTCTTACTCACTGCCTTGGATAACAGGTTTTTCATGTTATTTCCTAGCATGAAAATAACTCGCCTCCTTCTCATCGATGAGATCTTATAGACTATCACGCCGGTCTCTCTTAGATGTTTTGCGTAAATTAGTATCTATTATGCAAAACTATATTTGTTTTTGAAAGGGAGACTTATCGACATGAATATCCTATGAAGGAGGAGAGACATGTAGAACCATTTAGAATTTTAAAATATGATGACAAGCTCCCTTACCATATGACAAAAATTATTATCAATTTATGCCGAATAATTTTTTAGCATTTTGAGAAGTTTGTGCTACTACTTCTTCGTAGGCTATTTCTTTTATTTCGGCAATTTGTTCAGCAACTAGTTTTACATAAGCAGGTTCATTTCTTTTTCCTCTGTACGGATGCGGCGCCAGATAAGGACAATCTGTTTCAATTAATAAATGACTTAATGGAATTTCCTTCGCTACTTCCTTTGGTTTTTTTGCATTTTTAAATGTTACAGGTCCTCCTAGTGAGATAAAAAAGTTCATATTAATGCACTCCCTCGCAGTATCAACGCTACCGCTAAAACAATGCATTATTCCACCCACTTGATCTGCCTTCTCTTCTTTTAAAATTTCTACTATGTCTTGAGTTGCTTCACGATTATGGATAATGATTGGCAGGTTAACCTTTTTCGCTAAACGAATTTGCTTGCGAAAGACATCCTTTTGAATATCCTTTGGTGATTTATCCCAGTGATAATCTAAACCCATTTCACCAAGAGCGACTACTTTTGGATGCGAAGATAATTCCTCAATCCAATGTAAATCGTTTTCCGTCATATCAATTGCGTCCACGGGATGCCAGCCAATACTGGCGTATAAAAAGTCATATTCTTCAATTAAGTCCATTGCCTTTGTAATGGTCGATCTGTCAAAGCCAACCACAACCATTTTTTCTACCCCAGCATTTAATGCATTTTGTATGACTTCCTTCAAATCTTGGTCATATTGTTCATCA
>Ga0224733_1130_pt1 | contig 13342 bp, 9 predicted proteins | sample IA12soil_GW_FP2_FD_161642 | JGI IMG/M metagenome (GOLD analysis project Ga0224733, IMG submission 161642) | Enriched cells from agricultural soil in Iowa, United States - IA12soil_GW_FP2(-) | ecosystem: Environmental > Terrestrial > Soil > Agricultural land | place: USA: Iowa | collected 2017-05-08
GAGGTTGACGGGGAGATTGTAGAGCAGCCACCTGGCATTCCGCTTCCGGTTAAAAATCCAGGATTTGAGGATGCCGTGAATGGCACTGCGATCCCAGGTTGGACGTCTTTGTTTGCCACCGGTCCCGATTTGAGCTACGCGGTCAGCACGGACCGGAACTCCTCCGGCAATGCCAGCCTGAAGCTGACGGATAAAACCCGTACGGGATCCGTCGCCTTGCAGAGCGATAAGATCACGGTTGAACCGGGCAAGAAATACACGTCCAAAGTCCAGGTGTATATCGAATCGGGACAGCCGGGAACGATGCTGCGCTTCTTTGACAGCAGCAATCAAACGCTGGCTACGCAGGAGATCCATCTCGACGAGAGCCGGCTGGCCCAGTGGCAGACTGTGACGCTGAACGGCACAGCTCCCAACAATGCGGCCTACGCCCGCTTGATCGCAGTGGTCAGCCGCTACAACATGGCGTCGGCATATTATGACGACTTCTCCCTGTCCGTTGAAGGGACACCTGAACCGGTGGATCAGGCAGCGCCTGTGTCTGCAGCCGAGGTATCGCCCGCTGCAGGCGAGAACGGCTGGCTGAACCGTGACGCATCCGTGCAAATCCAGGCGGAGGACGAGGGCAGCGGCGTGGCCGCCATAACCTATGCTGCCAGCGGAGCGGGTTCGCTTGAACCGGTTCGAGTAGAAGGAGCAACCGCGTCCTTCAACGTGACTGCCGAAGGAGTCACCACGGTGACCTATTCGGCCGAGGACCAGGCCGGCAACAAGGAGGATGCGCGGCAGCTTACGGTCAAGATCGATAAGACGGCGCCTGAAATTACGTTTACCGGGGAAGCAGCCTATACGGTAGATCAGAAGGTGTCCATTCAGTGTGCGGCGTCCGACAGCTTATCCGGTGTCGCATCGGAACCGTGCACCGGGACAGACCGACCCGCGTATGAGCTGGAGCCTGGCACCAATGTGATCACGGCTTCGGCTAAAGATGCCGCAGGCAATGAAAGCACAAAGGAGTTTTCATTCGAGGTTACGGCAACGTACGAAAGTTTGGGCACGCTTGTGCGTTCGTTCCTGCCTGCGGATGCCGACTTTGCCGAGTCGCTGAACGCGAAGCTGCTGGCGGCCAAGGCTTCGGCCGAACGTGATCAGGCTCAAGCGGCACAGGAACAGCTGTCCGCGTTCGAGCAGGAGGTTACCGCCCAAAGCGGCAAAAAGCTGACGGCGGATCAGGCAGCGGTGCTGCTGAAGTGGGTGAAAACGCTGAGATAGAAGGATATCGAAAAGAATAGTCGTGTTAAGCGACGTCACATGAGGAGCCTGCGAGCAAGCGCAGGCTCCTTTTTCTTTTCTGAACGATTCCGAATCTTTAGAACCGGTGAGGTTACCAGTATTTGCAAAAATCGGCAACTTTCCCAAACGAAAAAGCGTTTAACATGTAGTTCGATCCGGATCGAAAACCGGACAAAGATGATACATATTTGATGCCAGGGGTAGGGAGATGAATCGTTATGGATAAAAAATACCGGTCGGGCACCGTGGTACGGTTTGCCGTCGTGCTGGCGATTTTGGGAGTCACGGTATTACCCAGTCCTTATGTGGCTGCAGAGGATTTAGCAGTTCAGGATCAGGCTCTGAGCATTCAGAACCCATCCGCAACTGGGAAGGCGGCGCAGGTACCCGCCCAGAAGTCGGCGATCAAATGGAAATTTAGCCCTTCGTTTTACGATCAGGCAACCGGTTATTCCTACTACTACGCTACCGCCGACCAAATGAGCAGTCGCACTATCTATTTTGATCCGAAGGGGGAGTGGCATGCGTTTGCAGAAGGCGTAACGATACATCGGGACTACACATTGGAAACACCGGTCGTGGACAGGACGAAATACGGCGATCCTATAGAAGGGCTCTACTCGACCGTATATGACCCATCCAAGGAGACTGCGACGAGAGGGGTATATTTCGCAGGCGGCTCGGACCTCCAGCATGGATTTCGTTATGTAAAAAACTATTACAAGCGGCGGGACGCGCAGGGAAAAGAGTATACTGCTTCCGATTTCAGCCTGCTCCTTCGAACCCGTTCCGGAGTGATCCGCGAAATCGAGCGCGTGCCTAACCGTTTGCGTTTTAAGGCGATGCCGGACGGAAATGCGCTTGCGGTTCAGTACAGCGTTCCACATAAACCGGATGAAATACTGATCATCAACACCGCAACGGGGAAGAAGAAGCACCTGACATATGGCCGATCAGAATACTATGACGCAAAAGGGGGGCGGCTTCTCATCACCCTCAATAAAACGGGAAATCCAAGCATCGTGTATACGCTAGCCGACGGTAAGCAGCGCCCGGCCACTGAACAGGATTGGAAAGAATTTGAGAGCATCAGCATGGCCGAAGGTAATCGCGTTAAGATGCCCGACTTTACTACTGTGCCCCCGACTGATTTGCAGCCACAGAATTTGCCGGTGACCTCGGTCCAATTTCAAGATCAAATCTTGGTTCGAGCTGCGATTGGCGGTCATGCGGTGAATTTATCCTTTGCTTTTGTCCAAAACGGCCGGACTCTGTTCCCCGTTCGCGAATTGGCGGAGCAGACAGGCCTGGAGGTTAAGCAAACGAAGGTGTCTGGAAAAGCGGGGGACACATCCTTTACCTTGAAAGGACCTGGGGGGAGCGTAAGTTTAACGCCGACTGCCCCTATGATGATCGGCGGCCAGCTCTTTATTGGCCCTGATATCTTGAAGCGGATTGGTCTGCCGGTTCAGGGGGTGAATTGGAATCCCTAATTAGATGAGGGCGGATTTGGAGATTGGCTTATCTTTGGAACAAGGGATGATCATAGATCCAACTAATGGTTACTCAAACCGAAAAACCAGGAAATACATAGTGAAAGGAGAAAATCAACGGTGAACAAGAAGCACAAACGGAAGGCCTCGTTGTTGTTTGCAGCGCTGCTGACTGCGGCGGGTACGGCGGTGGTGCCAAGCCCCAGCGTACAGGCGGAGGAGGCACCTGCGACTGCAGTACAAGCGGATCGTGCACAGAGTCAAGGAGTTTCCAATTCCCAAGCAACTCAGACACCCGAACTCAAATGGGATTTCAGGGCTGAATTTTATGATAAGGGCACGGGGCGTGCCTATTACGATGCGTCCGCTTATGACGGTGAGCAATATTATAACCGCACCGTATTCCGCGATCCTAATGGAAAGTGGAATGCACTGGAAGAAGGAATATCCGTAACCTGGAGCTATGGTTTGAAGAAGCCGATTTTGATTGGCAAAGGTCTCGGTGATTATTTGAATGGGCTGTTTTCGACTGTATTTGATCCAGCCCAAGGGACGGGAACCACCGGAGTGTTTTTCACTGGCAGTAAGGATAACCGGAGCGGTCTGCATTATATCAAAAATTATGAGATAGGTCAGGACGCACAGCAGAATTGGTACTCCACTTCTTTTTTTAGTGTGTTTTTGCGCACCGGAGATGGCGTGATTAAGGAAGTGGATGGTGCACCATTACGTCCAGGATTTATCCCAATGCCGGACGGACGTGTGCTCGTCGAACAGTATAGCTCCTCAGCCAAGATGAATGAAATTTTGATCATAAATCCGGCAACGGGGATTAGGAAGCATCTTGTCTACGCGAGCCTCGTCTATTATGATGTCGAAGGTGGACGACTTCTTGTCAGATATAATCAGCCGAATCATCCGAGCGAAGTCATAACGCTGTCCAATGGAAAAGCACGCCAGGCAACGGAACAGGATTTTAAGGAATTTTCCAACCTGGCAGAAAAGAGCTACCAGGCACCTATGCCGAACGCATCGACCAAGCCCCCTGCCGATTTACAACCACAAAACTTGCCTGTGACACCAATTCAAATTCGTGATCAGATCACTGCAAGAGCCACCATTGGCGGCAAGGTGGTATATCTCAGTTTTGCCTTTATTCAAAACGGACGCACGATGATTCCTGTACGGGAACTGATGGAGCAGGCGGGCTTGGAAGTGATACAGCAGAAGGTGGCTGGGAAGGTAAACAGCAGTTCTTTTACCCTAAAAGGTCCGGGAGGAACCGAGACGGTCACGGCTGCTGACAGCATGATGATCGGTGACCGGCTCTATGTTGGATCTAATGTTTTGAAGCGGATTGGGTTGCCGGTGCAGGGGATGAATTGGAATCCATAAGCAAGATCGCGGCCCTATCATAAAAATAACGGCATGCTTTCCCATGGTCTACATGGGAGGCATGCCGTTTTCATTACAGAGCAGTTGGCTTGGCTTCGCTGCCGTGACGCTCTTGCCGGGAAGACCGGCTTACGTACAAAAGCAGCAGCGCGGTGATCATAATTAACGAAATTATCATCCCGATCACCCCGTTCCAGCCGAAGCCGGACAGGAAGAAGCCGCCGGACCAGCCCACCAGACTGGACCCTGTGTAGTAGAAGAGCAGGTAAAGGGATGAAGCGTAAGCTTTATAGCGCATCGGTGCCGCTTTGCCCACCCAGCCGCTGGCAACGGTGTGTCCCGCGAAGAAGCCGCATGCGAACAGAATCATGCCTGCGATCATAAAGACCACGTTGCCCGCCAGCATGAGCAGGGCACCGACAAGAAGCATGCCCAGGCCGCTGGCAATCAAGCCGGCACGTGAATAACGGTCAGCCAGCTTACCGAACCAGACGGAGGACCAGGAGCCGATCAACTGGAAGACGAACAGGCAGCCGATCCATGTTTGGCTCAGCTCATAAGGCGGCTGGGACAGCGGGAAGTCGATATAGTTAAACAGCGTAACGTACGCGCCAAGCAGCAGAAAACCGATCAGGTACAGGCACAGGAGCCGGGTGTTTGCAAATCCGTTCCGGAAGCCGTCGGCCCAGTGGTGCATTGAAATGCTGACCGGTTTGAAGTGGTTTGATTTGGGCAGGTAGAGCCAAAACATCACACTGCATAGAAGGCTGACCAAGCCTAGGACAAACATCGCAATATGCCAATTGAAAAAATCGGTGATCAGACTGATGATGACCCTTCCGGCGAAACCGCCTACCGCAGTACCTGCCACATAGAATCCCATGACCTGCCCGATGCTGCGCGGTTCGATCTCCTCATTGAGATAAGTCATGGCGATGGCCGGAAAGCCCGCAAGGCTGACGCCTTCGAGCAGCCTGGCGGCCAGCAGCAGATGAAAGTTAGTGCTGAACGAAGAAGCCATAGCCAGCACGGATGTAACGAACAGCGACACGCTCATGACGCCTCTGCGCCCCCAGGCATTGGACAGCAGGGAGACAAACAGCATGGTAACCGCTAATGTAATCGTTGAGAAAGAAATGATGAAGCTGGCACTGGAAGGAGATACGTGGAATTCCTTCGCAAACGTGCCGATCAAAGGCTGCGGGCTGTACAGGATCGCAAAGGTGACCAGACTGCCCAACAGCATGCTGACCAGTACCCGGAAATAGGCACGGGTACCGATTTGAATGTACTGCACGATAAACGCCTCTCTTTGTTAAGTTCTGTGAACGACTCTTTCGGTGACGCCCCTAAGTATACGCCTGGTTCGCTTATGTTGTATAATGAATTAAAATTATCAAATTAATGCCTCTGGGTTATGAGGGCTTGGAAAGAGGGCAGGCAACCATGGAATGGCAGCAACTGGAGTATTTCCGCGTCGTGGCCAGGCTGGAGCATTTCATTAAATCGGCGGAGCAGCTGGCTATCTCCCAGCCGGCGCTAAGCCGGTCGATGACGAAGCTGGAAAAAGAGCTTGGAGTACAGCTGTTTGACCGGCATGGCCGATCTGTTCAGCTGAATGAAACGGGAAAGCTGTTTTTGGCTAGGGTAGAGCGGGCTATGCAGGAGATTGAGGATGGGATCGAAGAGATCCGGCAGTTCCACGATCCGTTTGCTGGCAAGGTCTCGATTGCATTTTTGATGTCGTTCGGCGTTCACATGCTGCCGGATGTCATCGCAAGCTTCAACCGCAAATACCCGGACGTTGAATTCGCGCTGTATCAAAACCCGACGACGGTTATTCTGCCGCAATTGCTGCGAAGCGAGGTGGACCTGTGCATTATCGGTCCGTTCGGCGAAGAGCCCGGTGTTGTCTGGCACAAGCTCGTTGAGGAAGAAATGTACGTCTACGTGCCTGCGGATCACCGGCTTGCGAAGCGTGAATCCATCCGGCTAAAAGAGGTAGCGGGCGAACCGTTTATATCGTTTAAGCCGGGTTATGGCGTCCGGACGCTGATGGAACGGTTTTGCGGTGAAGCCGGTTTTGAGCCGAACATCCGGTTCGAGGGCGATGATATTATGACGGCCGCAGGGCTTGTCTCCGCTGGACTTGGAGTTACGATCATCCCGGCTTTTTCAGGTATTGAACATGGAAAGGTTAAGCGGCTGCGCGTGACGGAGCCTTACTGCCGGAGGGAAATTGGACTGGCCTGGGTCGAGGACCGGAAGCTTCCTCCTTCCGCCGACCTGTTTCGCTCATTTATTATCGAGTATTTTCGTGGCCAAGGCGAACTGCAAAAATGCTCCTTTTCTGAGAAAATAACTACAAAGTACGCAGATTGAAAGCCTGGATATCCAGGCTTTTTCTCTTATCCAATGACCCGTTTTTAAGGAAACAAGACTGGAATTAGCGAAGGTCGATTTTTTTTATTTAAGTATTTACTTTATTAAGGAAATGGTTTATTATAACAACAGAGAGAGCTGAACCATCTTTTACCTGATGATCCTTGGGTTCACCAACTTAACAGCCCAGATAACTGCATGAACAAACTAAGCTTCGCTCAACACAGAGGCAGACCGCCGCAGGGCGGATTCGAGAAGAGGGAGGGGAGACAGCTTCATCTTATGGCAAATGATACGTTTTCCGCACTGGCAGATCCAACACGTCGCGGCATCCTCGAATTGCTGGCCGGGAATCCCGAACTATCCGCCACACAGATCTACGAACGTTTTGATGTAAGCCCGCAGGCCATTTCGCAGCATTTGAAGATCCTTCGGGAAACACAGCTCGTCCGGGTTGAGAAAAGGGCGCAGCAGCGCATCTACTCATTGAACATCGATCCGGTCAAAGAACTAGAGCATTGGGCGCAAGCCATCCGGCAGCAGTGGGATGGAAGGCTCAATGCCATGGACCGCGTACTCGCTGAAGAGATGGCCAAACGAAAAGCCAATCAGGCGAATCATGAAAATAAAGGAGAATGAATAAATGAATCATCATGCCAGCAAGCAGGAGCTCGTCATTACCCGTGTGTTTGATTATCCGGTCGATTTGGTCTGGGATGCCTGGACGGATCCGAGTCTGGTCATGAAATGGTGGGGCCCTGCCCATTTCAGCTCACCATCGTGCAAGATCGATCTTCGCGAAGGGGGAAGCTACCTGTTCTGTATGCGGGCGCCGGAATCCTTCGGCGGGCAGGATTATTACTCCGCGGGTGTGTACAAACGAATCGTTCCGCAGCAGCGCCTTGAATTTACGCAAATTCTGTCCGATGCGGAAGGAAACGCAGTTAAGCCTTCCGATGTCGGCATGCCGGAGGACTTCCCGGCTGTGGTCGATTTCGTCATTGATTTCATCTCGAAGGGCGATCAAACCGAGCTGATCATTAGAGAGTCCAACTGGAGCCCGGGTCCAATGGCCGATAACGCGGTTACGGGCATGAACCAGTCACTCGACAAACTTGCCGCAAGTTTGGCTTAACTATGCTTTTCACACATTCAGGAAACGATATATAGAAGAAAAAAACGCCCCAGATTCGTATCTGGAGCGTTTTTTGTGCTGCAATGCCTTCTGGGAGCATGTTGATGAACATCAGCTTTCGCGAATCCAAACCGTCATTTCGCCAGGCTCCCGGTTCCCCCAGAGCGTATATGGGACGGCCCGGAGGCGTTGCTGTTCCAGCTGCGGCCGCGCCGTGCTGTATAGATCGTTCGGCGCTTCCGCAGGCGTGCCGGCGCGAAGGCCATCCGCCTCGATTACGGCGACGCCTCCGCGCCATTCGTCCATGACGACCTGCAGCTCGGCATCTGCCGGCAGACTTAGAGAAGCGAGCGGGGCTCCGTTGTCGGTCTCCTCCAGGCAGTAGACGAGAGGGCCGCGCTGCAGCGCAACCTTTCCGCTGCTGGCGCGCAGGTTCGGGTGGGCGTAGATCCGCTGCGGCTGCATATCGAGCTCAAGCTCAACTGTGTCACCAGCCTGCCAATCCCGGCGAATATAGGCATAGCCGTCACGAAGCTCGTACTGGGCAGTCTGGCCATTCACGCGGATCGCGCTTGCAGCAGACCAGCCGGGAAGACGAAGTGCAATCGTGAAGTCACCCGCGCCATCCGCTTCCTGCACTTTCAGACGAACCTGGCCATCCCAAGGCAAACGGCTCTCCATGTCCAGCTGAACGCTGCGGCCGGCCGCCTCGTGGCTGATCTGGCTGCCAATATACAGATGCACAAAGAGTGCCTCGTCGCTCGCCGAATAAATGTATTGACCGAGCGAAGACAGAAGGCGTGACACGTTTGGCGGGCAGCAGGCGCAGCCGTACCATTTTTGCCGGACCGGCTTGATGTGGCGCTTGCCGGGATTGCCTTCGCTGGCCGCCGGCCACACTTCCATCGGGTTCACGTAAAAATAATGCTTTCCGTCGCCGGCAATCCCCGCGGTTACGGTATTATACAGCGCACGCTCCATCACATCGGCGTATTCGCCCTTCACTTCATTCTGAAGCAGCCGCTGGGCAAAAAAGATCAGGCCGATCGATGCGCAGGTCTCACTGTAGTTTGTGTCGTTCGGCAGGTCGTAATCAAACGTAAAAGCCTCACCGTGATGCGTGGATCCGATACTGCCTGTGACATACATTTGCTTCTGCACGATGTTGTCCCACAAGCGGCGGCAGGCTTCCAGCAAAGCGTTGTCTCCCTTAAGCAGAGCCAGGTCGGCCATGGCCGTATACATATAGACGGCTCTTACCGCATGGCCTGTCGCCACCTCGTGTTCCCTCACCGGCTTATGCGCCTGGTGGTAGGCAAGATTGACAGGACCCTTCTGAACGACACCGGGTGCCCAGTGCGAAATCCGGCCCCGCCGTTCAAATTCCTCCTCAAAGAAATTCGGCTCCTTCCCGCGTTCATCGATCAAAAAGCCGGCTAGATTCAGGTATCTAACTTCGCCTGTAGCATGGTACAGCTTGACCAGGGCAAGCTCAATTTCCTGGTGACCGTCGTAACCCCGGATTTTGCCTTCTTCCGGCCCAAAACGGTCATCGATATGGTCGGCAATCTTGCGCGCAATGTCGAGAAGCTTGGTTTTGCCTGTTCCGTAAAAATAGGCGACCGCTGCTTCGATCAGGTGGCCGGCCGTATACATTTCGTGGCAGTCCATCAGATTGGTCCAGCGCTGGTCGAGCTTGTCAATCGTAAAGTATGTGTTCAGGTAACCATCTTCCTGCTGTGCGGCTCCGATCAGATCGATCGCTTCATCGGCGACTTTTTCCAGATCGGAGTCTGGGGATTGGGCGAGCGAATACCCGACCGCTTCCAGCCATTTATACAGGTCGGTGTCCTGAAACACGAATCCGGCAAAGCTTCCTTCCTCGAGTCCTGCGGCAATTCGGAAGTTGCGGATCGCATGGCTGGGTTCAGCATCGGGAACACGGTCATTCAGGGCTTCCCACTGGTAGGGAATCACGGTATGCTTGATAAGATCCACATGATTGGACCAATAGGAGTCGGTGATGCGGACGGATTTCAAATCAAGCGGCTGTGGATGGGTTGGCGCATTTTTGGTAGACAAGTTTTCGTTCACTCCTAACATCATCATCTGCAGCTTTATCATATCGAATCAAGCCAAGGATTGTCGGTAGTGGAACGTGCATAAAAAGTGTCATTAGCCCACTAAATTGATTTTTACAGACGAGCAGGAGGATTGTCATGCTGCCTATTTATCTACAACAACCTTACAAGCTCCAGATGGGTGGACAATTTGTCAGCGATGAGGATTGGTCCCATATGGAACGGACCATTTCCGATTATGAGCTGATTATCGGTGTTGCAGGGGTGGTCTTTCTCGAAGCCGGCGGCCAGCTGTACGAAGTGAAGGCAGGGGACATGCTGCTGCTGCGGCCTGGCGAGAAGCATCGCGGATACAGGCTGTCTTCCCCCGGCGTTTCATTTTACTGGTTTCATTTTTTGCTTCCTCCGGAGACGGGCGGAGAGCCAGACGGGGCCATACCTCATTATGCACACTGCCCGGAACCGAGCCGAGTTCACATTTTGGCCAGGCAGCTTCTGCACGCGGCGAGCGGGGGATACCGGCTGAAGCAGGCGGGGGACTATTTTCTGACGTCGCTGCTGATTGAATTGGCGGAGCAGCTGCAGGATGCGGGCGCATCCGAAGCGATGGACCCGCGGCTGTCGGAGCTGCTGGAATGGACCCGGCTTCATGCCCTCGAGAGGCATATGTCCGTCGACCGGGTCGCGATGCACATGGGGTATAACCGCAACTATTTGTCGCGGATGTTCAAGCAGAGATTCGGTACGGGGCTCAGGGATTATATTCACCGGATCCGGCTGGAAGCGGCAAGGGAGCTGCTTGTGTCGAGCAAGCTGCATATCAAGGAAATTGCGGACAGGGTCGGCATCGAAGACGACAAGCAGTTTATTAAATGGTTCAAGCGTCTCTCTGGCGTTACTCCGACGGAGTACCGTCAGGCGTTTTCGGCAACGCGACTGAACAAGACGTAGCGATGACATCGGTCTCCTGGATGCCGGCCAATAGGGCTTCGCGGGGAAATTGATTCTTCCGGACTCTGTTTTTTTGGGTAACACAAACTATATGGCCCTTTTGGCCGTGTCTGCATCCAGATCATCCGTACGAATGGAGCTGCATGTAATGCTTTAGTACCTCCCAAAAATACATCCTGGGTAAGTCGAGACTCCCATTTGAATCGTGCTATCATTTTTTTAGACCGTTGTTTGCAAGCTGCGAAACATCGTGAACGACGGCCTTCAGAAGAACCTGCAGAAGTATATGCAGCAGAATTTGCACACGATTGCACGATACTTGAGGAAAGGATTTGAACTCGATGATCCAGGAAAAATACGCCAACATGCTGAACATGGCCGAGGTTTCAACCCCGGACCGAATGTTATATCCCTTTGATATCCTCCGCCAGCTTAGACAAGAAACGCCAGTGCGCTACGACAGCAGCCGAAACTGCTGGGACGTCTTCCGTTATGAGGATGTGCAGCGCATTTTGAAGGATCCGAAGACATTTTCCTCCGAGCGTGGAGCAGGCGCAGGCGGCTCCATTCTGTTTATGGATCCGCCCAAGCATAAGCAAATGCGCGACCTGGTCAGCAAAGCGTTTACGCCCAAGGCGATCCAAGAGCTGACCCCCCGCATTCAGTCCATCGCCGAGCAGCTGCTCGATTCGGTAACAGATGGAGCCATGGACATTTCCGGCGAATTCGCCACTCCGCTGCCGGTCATCGTCATTGCCGAGCTGCTGGGTGCTCCGAAGGAAGACCGGGACAAGTTCAAGCACTGGTCCGATATTCTCGTGGAAAGTGCCGACGACCTTACCGATGAAGCATTCCAGCGGATTACCGACAAACGGATGAAAGCGATGGGAGAGCTGTCCGAGTATTTTAAAGGAATTATGGAGCAGCGGGCTGCAGTGCCGCAGGAAGATCTCGTCACTGCGCTGCTGAACGCTGAAATCGAAGGAGAGAAGCTGTCGGAAAGGGACATCATCAGCTTCTGCGTGCTGCTGCTCGCTGCCGGAAACGAGACGACGACGAACCTGATCACCAATGGCGTGCGCGTGCTGACCGAAAGACCGGAGCTGCAGGAGCAGCTGTATCAAGCGCCGGACCTCATACCTTCCTTTATAGAAGAAGTACTGCGCTATTACCCGCCGATCATCGCGATCGGACGCAAAGCTGCGGAGACGGTACAAATCGGAGAGCATACGATTAAGCAGGGAGCGCAGGTCATTTCCTGGGTTGGGGCCGCCAACCGAGACGAGTCCCGGTTCGACGACCCGGACGGCTTCCGTCTGGACCGCAAACCGAACCCGCATATGACGTTCGGCTTCGGTATCCACTTCTGTCTTGGGGCTCCGCTGGCCAGGCTGGAAGGGAAAATTGCGTTTCAGGCGCTCCTCGACAGGTTTAAGGATCTTCGCAGAGCGGCGGACGCTGAACTCCAGCCGATCCAAAGCTCCTTTGTCTTCGGCGTCAAAAATTATCCGATTGAGATGAGCCACAGATAGAGTCAGGTATCCTTAGGAGTGCTCCTGCATTGTTTCAGAGAGCATAACCGGCATAGGGAACTGACGGATTCCCATTTTCGGGAGCTGTCCATATTTCTTGGAGGCTCCCGGATATGCTAGAATAGAAAATAGCAGCTTGTACATAAGCATGATGATCTAAGGCATCCCTTTACTGCGATGGTTCCAGGAACAGCATTTGCAGGGAAGAACGGATGCTTTTTTGCGTAAGCCCGCCGGGATGATCATTTCGTTTTACCGAAGTATAAGGAGTTGAGCGCCCGTGGAAAGGCAAGTCGAAGAATTGTGGCACCAGGTCCTGTCCATGATTCAAAAGAAGATCAGCAAGCCCAGCTATGATACGTGGCTGAAATCGACGAAGGCTGTCAGTCTGCAGGATAACGTCCTGACGATCAGCACGCCCAACACGTTTACGCAGGAATGGCTGGAGAATCGGTATACCAAGCTCATTTTGACAGCGGTTCGCGAATGCATGGATGCTCAGCCGGAGCTTCATATCATTACCCAGGATGAGCTGGAGACCGAGAGAAGATCCGCATCACCCGAACCGGCTGCCCTCATAGAGGATAATATCCTGAACGATCCGGCTTTTGCCGCCATGCTGAACCCAAAATACACCTTCGATACGTTCGTCGTCGGACTCGGCAACCGTTTTGCCCATGCAGCTGCACTGGCTGTAGCGGAGGCGCCGGGCAAGGCGTACAACCCGCTGTTTTTGTACGGCGGCGTCGGCCTGGGTAAAACCCACTTGATGCAGGCGATCGGCCACTATGTGCTGGAGCACAATCCGCAGGCGAAGGTGCTCTATTTATCCTCCGAAAAGTTCACCAACCAGTTTATCAATGCCATCATGAACAACCGCGGCGAAGCTTTCCGTAACAAGTATCGCAACATCGACGTGCTTCTGATCGACGACATCCAGTTTATCGCCGGCAAGGAGCAGACACAGGAAGAATTTTTTCATACCTTCAACGCACTGAAAGAAATGGGGAAGGCGATCATCATTTCCAGCGACCGTCCGCCCAAGGAAATCCCCACCCTGGAGGAACGGCTGCGTTCCCG
>Ga0224733_1131_pt1 | contig 13258 bp, 13 predicted proteins | sample IA12soil_GW_FP2_FD_161642 | JGI IMG/M metagenome (GOLD analysis project Ga0224733, IMG submission 161642) | Enriched cells from agricultural soil in Iowa, United States - IA12soil_GW_FP2(-) | ecosystem: Environmental > Terrestrial > Soil > Agricultural land | place: USA: Iowa | collected 2017-05-08
TTTACGCTCGCATCCGAAGGAATTTGCGGATGTCTCCAGGCGGTGTGGCTGCTGCCCACGCCGTGTATGGTGGCCCCCAGGCGAAGCTGTCTGTTTTTGCCCATAGTTCACTCACTCCATCTTTTTATAAATTTGAGTTGATGCTTAAAATGACTCCAAAGATGACCCTCGACGGTTTCAATATTATTTTTCCAATGAGTATAGTCGGGATTATTGCTGATACTGTACCATCTATGCCTTTCGGGCTACAATACCGTATTAAAATCTTCTATTCAGGCTTTTCCATTCTCTATAAGGCTTTACACTGCGGGCTTTTCCGGGTATGTGAAAAACCCCGATCCGTGCTTGGCGGACCGCGGTTCTCAGGGTTGTTTCGGGCAGCTCTGTATTATAGGTGGAGTACAGCGGGTATGAAATAGAGGTCAGACTGCCTGCTCTTCAGCCGGCGTTAATACGGCGTAACGGGTAAGCTCGCTGCGAAGCTCGGTTAAGGCGGATTCCAGGCGATCCCTCAGTTCTTCCTTGATCTCGAAACCGCCGTTCTCCAGGCGCGTGATCCATCCGTCTACGGCGAATACACCGCCAAGAATATGCGTGCCTCCCAGTGCGGCTACCACCGGCTTCAGGGCATAATCCACGGCCAGAAGATGGGCGATCGTGCCCCCGATAAACAGCGGCAGCACCAGTTTGCCCTGCAGGCCTTTCTGCGGGATGACGTCCAGAATCGTCTTCAGCGCCCCCGAGTAGGAAGCTTTATATACCGGGCTCGCGATAATGACTGCGTCCGCTTCTTCCACGGCCGCAATCACCTGCCGAATCACCGGACTGTTGAAATCTGCGCGGAGCAAATCCTCTGCCGGCAAATCCGCCGCCGAGATGAAATCGATCCCGTATCCGGCCAGCGCCAGCCGGTCCTCGAAAAACTGGGTCAAAGCGAACAGGCGGGACCCATGCGTCGGGCTCCCCACAATAAATGCTATTTTCGTCATCATCATTCCTCCTCATGGGATGGGGTTGAGACTGCCAATTTCACAAATATCCGGACCCCGTTCACCAGGACATCCTCGTCGAGGTCAAACCGGGGCTGGTGGATCGCATGCACGATTCCCGCTTCCTTGTTCCCGCAGCCGATAAAGGCAAAAGCGCCGGGAACGCGGTCCAGGTACCAGCCGAAATCTTCGCCGGCCAGGCTGGGCGGATCGAGGTAGCTCACCTGCTCCTCGCCGAGCACCTGCCGCGCCGCAGCCATGATCCGCCGGACGGCGGCCTCGTCATTCACGACGGCGATGCCTTCGCGCAGCTCCATGGCGTAACTTCCGCCGGCCGCTTCCGCAATGGTGGCGGCCAGACGCCGAAGCCCTTCCGTGATCGCCGCAACGGTTTCCTTCCGGAAGGCCCGGAAGGTCCCCCTCAGCTCGCTGTCGGCTGCAATGACGTTCACGGCCGACCCGGCATGCAGCGTGCCGAAGGCGAGAACGGCCGCTTCCGCGGGATTGACCCGGTTCGCCATCAGGCCGTTCACCTCGGTAACGAACCGCGCCGCCATCTGCAGCGCGTCCACCGCCTGGTGCGGGGCGCTGTGATGCCCGGACGCGCCCTGAAACCGAACGGTAAAATGGCTGGAAGCCGCCATTGCTTCGCGCTGATGCACGCCCAGCGTGCCGACGGGCAGATCCGGCATGACATGCAGCGCGAAGCATTGGTCGACGCCGTCCAGCACACCGTCCTCGATCATGTCGCGGCCGCCCGACAGCAGCCGCCCGTCCAGCGGGCTTCGCAGCGCGCCTTCCTCCGCCGGCTGAAACACGAACCAGATCGTGCCTCGGATCCGGTGCCGGTGCGCCGCCAGCGTCCGTGCCGCGCCGAGCAGCATCGCCGTGTGGGCGTCATGGCCGCAGGCATGCATGACGCCTTCATGGATCGAGCGGTACTCGGCGTCATTCTCTTCTTGGATCGGAAGGGCGTCCATGTCGGCGCGAAGCAGCAGGGTCGGGCCGCTGCCGCCGGTACCGTGCAGCGTTCCGACGACCCCCATGCCAAAGTGCTTGCCGACGCCGCGCCTGACCTCGATCCCCCAGGATTCCAGCAGGCCGGCCACGATGCCCGAGGTGCGGGCCACATCGTACAGCAGCTCAGGATGGCGGTGCAGGTCCCGGCGAATCCGGACGAGCTCCTCGCGGAGCCCTCCGGCAAATTCCATCAGTTCATCCGCCTGTGTCAGCCCGATCATCGTCCGCTCCTTTAAGAACGTCCGGCCGCGGCCTTGGCTCGGGCATACCGGTTCTCCGGAACCGCCAGCCCGAGATTGCCGCGCAGCGTGTCGCTCTCGTATTCGGTCCGGTAAATACCGCGTTCCTGCAGAATCGGTACCACCTGGTCCACGAATTCCTCCAGCCCTTTCGGCACAGCGGCCGTAATCATGAAGCCGTCGGCCCCGCCTTCCTCGTACCACTCCTGAATTCGGTCCGCAACCTGCTCCGCGGTTCCGATAAAATTGCCGCGAGGTGTGGCCGACTGCAGCGCCACCTGCCGGAGCGTCAGGCCTTTTTCCTTGGCATCCTTTTTGATTTTGTCCGTGCCGCTCTGGAAGCTGTTCTTGCCAAGATCACCGAGATCCGGGAACGGCTCGTCAAGCGGATACTGGGAGAAGTCGTGATGCTCGAAAAACCGGCCGAGGTAGTTCAGCGCATTTTCGATCGTCACCAGGCTGGCAACCTCCTGATATTTCCGCTCGGCTTCCTCCGGTGTGCTTCCGATAATCGGGCTGATGCCCGGGAAGATCAGCACGTCGTCCGGATTGCGTCCAAAAGAGGCGGCTCGGGTTTTGACATCCTGATAAAAGGCTTTTGCATCCGCCAGCGTTTCGTGACCCGTAAAGACGGCGTCCGCTTCCTTCGATGCGTAGTTTTTGCCGACCTCGGACGACCCCGCCTGAAAGATAACCGGCTGCCCCTGCTTGGAGCGGGCGATGTTCAGCGGTCCTTTGACCGAGAAAAACTCGCCTTCATGGTTCAAGGTGTGCATTTTCTCCGGATCGAAGAATACCCCGGTTTCCTTGTTCCGCACAAATGCGTCGTCCTCCCACGAATCCCACAGCCCCCGGGCCACTTCCAGAAATTCAGTCGCGATCCGGTAACGCTTATCGTGTTCGGGATGCTCCTTCTTGCTGTAGTTCAGTGCCGACCCTTCCAGCGGGGACGTCACGATGTTCCAGCCGGCGCGCCCGCCGCTGATCATATCGAGCGAAGCGAACTGGCGGGATACGGTAAAGGGCTCGCTGTAGGAGGTGGATAACGTGCCGACAAGCCCGATGTTCTTGCTGACGGACGCGAGCGCGCTCAGAATCGTGATCGGCTCAAAACGGTTCAGAAAATGCGGGATCGATTTTTCGTTAATATACAAGCCGTCCGCGATAAAGATGAGGTCCATCTTCCCTTCCTCGGCTTTTTGGATCCACCGTTTGTAAATCTCAAAATTGACGCTGGCGTCGGGCTGGGCATCCGGATGGCGCCACATGGAGGTTCCTCCTCCGACACCGTGCAGCAGCGCGCCGAGTTTCAACTGTCTTTTCTTGGCCATCTCTTCCATCCTCCTTATTTAAAAAGCGATTCTATTATGGATAAAAATTCAGTCCTCCAGCCTGAAAAGGGCTTAGACCAATGCTGCCGCCTGCTTAATGCGCTCGATTTGCCCCAGGTGGTTCTCCACGTGCCGGATAAATCCGTTGACCAGATCGGCGACGCTGACGGTTTGACCTCTAGGGTTCACGCCGGTTTTCGCCAGGTCTTCGGGCGTAAGCCGCTGGAGCAGCAGCGTGTTGTACGTGAGCAGCGCGTGGAAAGCATCGAGGATGTCCGGCGTGCCGCCCTGATTGGCATGCTGGCCGCTGACCCAGGCGTCCTGTTCGAACGCCGGCAGCTGTGCCGTCGTGCCCGCAAGAATGTCGCGGATGCGAAACGAGGTCACGATGCTGTGATCGGTCAGGTGCGAGAGGACCTCCTGCACGCTCCATACTTCCGGCGCCCGCTTCCAGGTTAGCTGCTCCTCGCTCAGACCTTCGATGGCTGCGAGCAGTTGACGGTGTGTGCCGCTGAATTTGTCAATTTGAACCTCGCTCATATGAACGCTCCTTCCAACTGATTAGGATACGGGTGATGTTGGCGTGTCGGCGGGCGATGGATGAAACCGGGACAGGGAGAACGGCGCGATATTGTGCGGACTGCGGCCGTCCAAGATCAGGTCCGCCAGCAGGCTGCCGACCTCGCTCGAAAATTTAAAGCCATGCCCCGAAAATCCGCCCGCTGCCCACACTTGCGGGTGCTCTGGATGCCGGTCAATGATAAAGCCCTCGTCGGGCGACATTTCGTATTTACATACCACTCCCCGCTTCAACCGGCCCGAAGCTCCCGGCATGTAGGCATCCAAGGCGCGCCTCAAGTCGCCTTCGTCCTCGGGGAGCGAGCCAAAGGGTGCCGGCTCCTCGCCCGGCTGCCAGGCATGCCCGGTGTCGTGCCGGCCGATTTTGAGTCCGGCCCCGCCGATGCTCGGAAAGCCGTAATAAGAGCCCTCCGGCGCATTCAGCGTAAACCCGGGGAACCGTCCGTTATCGAAGGCAGGGGTGTTCGTCTCGAACCAGCCCACCGTTTTGCGGACGGCTCGAACCGGAAGGTTCACGAACGGGGACAGCGTGCCGAACCAGGCGCCGGCGCTCAGAACCGCGAACGAGGCATGGTAGGTGCCTTCCTTTGTCGACACCGTGACCCCGTCCTGATGCGCTTCGATGCCCCGGACCTTCGCGTAAGTCAGCAGCTCCGCCCCTTTGGAGAGGGCCAGCTTGCGGTAAGCTCCGACGCAGCGCTCGCTGTGCAGATATCCGGCGGCCGGCTCATACATCGCCTCGAACGAATCCGGCACACGCAGCTCGGGCCAGCGTCTGCGGATCTCCGCCGCGTCCAGCCACTCGGGATGAATCCCGTGCCGCTTGGCCAGCTCGATCCGCTCCCTGTAGGAATACAGGCCGCTGTCGGCGAGGTTCAGCACGCCGGACTGGACGAGCAGCTTCGTCTCGGTCAGGTCCTCGACTTCGTTCCAGAGTCGGTGCGCGCGGATCGCCATCTCCGTATAAACCGGATCGCCGCTGTAAGCGTGCCGGATCAGGCGCGGTTCCCCGTGGTGGCTCCCCTCCTGATGCGGCGGGTCAAACGCATCGATCAGCAGCGTCTTCACTCCGCGGCGGGCCAGGTAATACCCAGCGCTCATGCCAACCGAGCCCGCCCCTACGACAATGACGTCATACCATTTTCCCATGGCTATTTCGACGCACCCCCGTGGCCGAAATGCGCCAGGGCGTCTTCGGCTAACTGCGTAAAAAAGGCGACGCTGACCGGGAGCGCATTCTCATCCAGGTCAAAGGCGGGGTGATGCCATTCCTGCTTGCCGTTCGTCCCCATGAAGACGAACAACCCGGGAACGGCTTGCTGGTAGACGGCAAAATCTTCTCCGGCTGGCGAAGGAACCGGCACGATCGCCCGATAACCCGCCGCCTCGGCTGCTGCTGTGCCAAGCTCGGCCAGAGCGGGGTCGTTGTCCACCGGCGGCGGCCCTTCGATCCAGCGGACCGCGGCCGTGGTGCCGAAGGCTTCTGCCACGCCCCGGACGACCTGCTCGAACCGCGCCAGCACCTGCTCGCGCACCTGCTGGTCAAACGTGCGGATCGTGCCTTCCAGGAGCGCCTGCTCCGGAATGACGTTCCACGCCGTTCCGCTGTGCAGCTTCGTGACGCTGATCACCGCGCTGCTCAGGGAGCTGATGTTTCGGCTCACCACCGACTGCAGCGCCGTGATGATATGCGAAGCCGTCACGATCGGGTCCAGCCCGGCCTCCGGAACGGCCGCATGTGAGCCCTTCCCGGCGACTTCGACGACGAAGCCGTCAGCCGCCGCCATCAGCGGCCCTTCCTTGATGCCGATCGTCCCAACGGGAAGATCGGGCTTGTTGTGCATGCCGAAGATGGCCTGCACTCCTTCCAGCGCGCCGCTGCCGATGACCTGCTTCGCGCCCTTCGCCTTCTCTTCGGCCGGCTGGAAGATCAGCCGGATCGTGCCGCGAAGCCTGTCTTCACGGGCTTTCAGCGCGTACGCCGTCCCGATCAGGGCGGCGGTATGAAAATCATGCCCGCAGGCATGCATTCTGCCTTCAATCTCGGACGCGAACGGCAGTCCCGTCTCTTCCTGAATCGGAAGCGCGTCGATGTCCGCGCGAATCGCGATGACCGGACCGGGCTGCAGGCCGCCGACCTCGGCCACCACGCCGGTGGCCAGCGGAAGGTCCAGGATCCGGATGCCTGCTTCGCTCAGCCAGCCCCGGATCCGGCGCGTCGTTTCATGCTCCTCGCCGGACAGCTCCGGGAAGCGGTGCAGCTCCCGGCGGATTTCGATCAAGCGGTCCACCCCCGCGGCGGAGGGGATCCGTACAGCATCGCTTGGCATGTCGCCATCCTCCTTTTACTTGTGTCTATGGGTACTTAGGCGGATTCAACTCGCACCCTTCCCCGCTCATGGCCTCAAGCCTCCGCCGGCACCTCGGCCAGCGCTTCCGCCAACAGTTCAAACGAACGGAGCCGCTTGTCGAAAGGCTGGATGTTGGTCGTGACGACGAACTCATCGATCCCCGACGCCTGTTGAAGCTCAAGCAGCTTCTCGCGGACGGTTTCCTTCGTGCCCTTCAGCACCGAAGGCTCCTGCTCCTCGACCGTATACGGCTCATTGGCCTGGCGGCCGAATTCCTCGGCCTGCTCCAGCGTACCGACCGTCAGCGTACGGCCGCTGGCGAGGTGAATCTTCACCAGCTTGTGAGATCCGGCCAGCTCGGCAGCTTCTTCCACGCTGTCCGCCACGACGACGGACAGCGCTACGATGACCTGCGGCCGAGTTCCGTGCGAATCGTCAAATGCATCCCGGTAGGCGCGGATGGCCGCCAGCGCGGTCGCTTCATCCCCGTTGATGAACAGGGAGAATACATAAGGCAGCCCCAAGCCGGCTGCGATCTCTGCGCTGCCTACGCTGGCGCCCAGAACGTACAGCTCGGGAGCCGTTTCCGGCAGCGGCGTGGCACGCAGCCCGTGCAGCGGATGGTCCGCTTCCAGCCGGTTGTGGATGTACTTGCCCAGCTCCACGATTTTATCCGTCAGGGAAGCGGAATCCCCGGCTCCGCGCTGCAGCGCCTGTGTGCTCCGCGGCAGCCCGCCGGGCGCGCGGCCGATGCCGAGATCGACCCGACCCGGCGCCAAGGACGCCAGCACGTTGAAGTTCTCCGCCACCTTATACGGGCTGTAATGCTGCAGCATCACGCCGCCCGATCCGATGCGGATCGTTTCGGTTTTGGCCAGCAGGTAAGAAATCAGCACCTCCGGCGAAGAGCCGGCCACATGATCGGAGTCGTGATGCTCCGACACCCAGAACCGCCGGAACCCGAGTGCCTCGGATTTCTGGGCCAGCCGTATCGTATGCTCGAACGCCTCCGCTGAAGTCTCTCCGGGATAAACCGGGCTTTGATCCAGAACGCTAATCTTAATGCTCATATGGCTCTCCTCCTAAATGCTGTAGTTCAGTTCCGGCGTAATCCGCTTCAGAAACTGCTTGGTCCGTTCCTCGCGGGGATGGTTGAACAGCTCGGCCGGCGGCCCTTCCTCCACGATGACTCCCCCGTCCATGAACACGACGTGGTTCGCCACATCCCGGGCGAAGCCCATTTCATGCGTCACGACGATCATGGTGATGCCTTCCTTGGCAATTTTGCGGATGACCTCCAGCACTTCGCCGACGAGCTCGGGATCCAGCGCCGATGTCGGCTCGTCGAACAGAATGACCTCCGGTTCCAACGCCAGCGCCCGGGCGATGCCGACGCGCTGCTGCTGCCCGCCCGACAGCTGGCTCGGATAGGCGTCCAGCTTGCCCGCCAGCCCGACCTTCTCCAGAAGTGCCGCACTGCGTTTGCGCGCTTCGTCCTTCGGTATTTTTTTGACGATGACGAGTCCCTCCATCACGTTCTCGATCGCCGTCTTATGCTTGAACAGATTGTACTGCTGGAATACCATCGCCGTTTTTTGTCGGAGCGCGTGAATGTCCTTCTTTGCCGCATGCTCCGCGTTCATCCGGAAGTCGCCGATGGCAATCTCTCCGCCGCTCGGCTTCTCCAGGTAGTTCACGCACCGCAGCAGCGTCGTTTTGCCGGAGCCGCTCGGCCCCAGAATGACGACGACTTCCCCTTTGTTCACGGTCAAATCAATCGATTTCAGCACCGGGTTCCGGCCGAAAGACTTGGATATATTCGTGAGCTTGATCATGCCACTCCCCCCCGATTGTACAGATTGATGCGTTTCTCCAGCAGGGCCGTCAGCCTTTCGATCAGAAGCGTCAGCCCCCAGAAAATAGCCGCAGCCGCCAGGTACGCCTCAAAGAACTTCCAGTTGGTCGACGCCACAATTTGCGCTTTTGCGTTAATGTCCACGACGGATACGGTAAAAGCGAGCGTCGAGCCATGCAGCATTCCGATCACCGAGTTCGACAGATTCGGAAGGCTGACGGCCAGCGCTTGAGGCAGGACGATGCGGCGCAGCGCCTGCGGCGTAGTCATGCCGATGGAATAGGCGGCCTCCAGCTGGCCGCGGTTCACGGCGAGCAGGCCGGAGCGAATCACCTCGGACATATAGGCCCCCGCCGTGATGGAGAAAGAGATGAAGGCAAAGCCGATCATCGGAATGGATGAGGATTTGAAGCCTAAGCCGAGAGCGGCGGATACCGCATCAACGATGACCGGCAGCCCGAAATAGATGAGCAGCAGGTGCGTGAGCATCGGCGTACCGCGGATGAAGGTCACATAAGCCGTGGCAATCTGGCTGAGCACCGGGACTTTGTAGATGCGCACCACGGCTCCGATCAGCCCGATGATAAAACCGGCCGTCACAGAGACGGCGGTAATGAGAAGGGTGGTTGGTATGGCGGACAGCAGGTGGACAAAGGCGGTCCAAATAAACGTAACGTCGATTTTCACAGCTCAGCGCCTCCTTTTTCCGTTCCGATCCCTGCGACTACACGCCGGTAGGACCCTTTCTTTTGGATCCGGAAGCCGGTACGTGCCGGCGTATCCGGAAGCTCATGCCGCAAGAGGCGGACCTCCGCGGCTTTGAGCACCTTCTCCAGCGTAAAGCTCACAACCAGGTAGATGAGCGCCAAAGCGATGTAGGACTCGATAAAATGCTGGGTGACCGAACCGAGCGTCTGCGCTTTTCCCGTCATCTCCATCACGCCGAGCGTGAAGGCCAGCGACGTATCTTTCAGCAGGGCGATCACCAGGTTCGAGAATACCGGGACGGCAATAGCCAGCGCCTGGGGCAGGACGATCCGGGTAAACGCTTGACGGCCTGTCATCCCCACGGCATAAGCCGCCTCGAGCTGCCCCCGGTCCACCGCCATGACCGACGCGCGGATCATCTCCGACATGAAAGCCCCGGTGTGAAGACCGTACGTCAGGATGACAAACACGAGCACCGGTGCTTTTGACATGTCGATTCCGATGAGCTTCAAGATCTCCGGCAGTCCGTAGTAGAACAAGAACAGCTGGATCAGAATCGGCGTACCCCGAAAGAACGAGACGTACACCTGGGAGAACGTGCGCAGCGCAGGTATCCGGTACAGCCGGGGAAGGGCGATCAGAAAACCGACAATCATTCCCACCACCAGCGAGCCTGCGACGATCAGCAAGGTGATGCCCAGCGTCGATGCCAGCTTCGGAAAAAAGCTGAACACAAATGAGAAATCGAACGGTGCACCCATATTACAACCTGCCCCCTTCCTGGTTTAATCCGGACTATTTATCCGCCGTAAAGTCGCTGCCGAGCCATTCCTTGCTCAGCTTGCCAAGCGTTCCGTCCTGCTTCAGCTCCGTGATCGCCCCGTCGACCGCATCGGCCAGCTTCTGCTCTTCCGGATCGTCCTTGCGGAAGACGAACAGAATGTCATGCTCGGACAGATCGTCACCAGTGACTTTGAGCTTGCCCTGCGGGTCGATCAGCGGCAGCGAGAAGTCCGCTCCGATCGTCGCGTCCACCCGTCCGGTCGTAATCTGATTCACGGTATCGTTGGCGGCGCCGTTTTGATAGACGATTTGGATTGCATTATCATGTTCCTTATTGTAGTTCTCGAGAATTTGGGCTTCCGCGCTTGTCGCGCCGGTTAACACCTTCTTGCCCTTCAAGTCGTCCAGCGAATGGATCGAATCGTTGTCCTTGGCGACGATGATCTTGTTTCTCCAGTGGGCGTACGGCTCTTTGTTAAAAAGGTACTTTTCCGTCCGCTCCGGGTTTTTCTCCATTTCATGCGCCACAAAATCGATCTTCTTCGTCTCCAGGCTGAGCAGCAGATTGGAAAATTCCTGCGTCTGAATATCGAACTCGTAGTCCGGCAGGCGCTTGTCGATCTCGCGCACCAGCTCTACGTCGAAGCCGGTCAGCTTTCCGTTCTCATCGATAAAGCAAATTTTTGGAAAGGCCGTGCCTGTGCCTACGACGATTTTTTTGACGGCTCCTTCTGCGGCGTTCGCCGCCGTATCCGCGGACGTTTCCCCGCCCTTCGATCCGGATCCGCACCCGGCAATCACCCCTGCCAGCATGATCCCTGCAACGACTGCTAATGTTTTTCTCACGACCTCATCCCCTTTCATATGGCTCCCGTTTTTCCTTGATTGATAATTCCTATAGATTTAGTAAGAATTATGTTGTCACTAACTTTACCGCGATTTGCACAACGCGTCTAATAGAGTTTTTCTATCCGATCATGTAATTCATTAATGGGACGGACGACTGCTTCAAATCCAGCAGAAATTCAAGGATATCCGTGTTCTCGCCGGTGAGCGAAATGAGGTTGGTCTGCAGGGAGACGCCTGCCGTTTCGGTGATGTCCACGGGAACGAGGCTGCCCATCTCCTCCTCCTGCCTTGCGCAGAGGCCGGGAAGAAAGCAGATGCCCGCCCGCTCCAGAACGAGCTTCTTCGCCGTCTCGGAGTTGTCGACCTGATAGACGATGTTTGGCGGCTGATCCAGGCTTTCGAACACCCGGTGAATCCGCAGCCAGTCCAGGGAACCGCACTCGAAAAACACCAGCGTTTCGTGACGGATTTCCCGGATCGACGCCCGGCCGGCCGAGGCGAGACGGTGATCGGGGTAGACATACAGGCGAATGGGGTCTTCGTAAAAAGGATAGGACTGGAACGCCGGGTTCATCATTTTGCGAACGAAGGCCAGGTCGAGCTCCCCTGCAGACAGCTTGGCGGTCAGCTCGTCGGTCGGCGCCGTGGTCAGCTTGAATTTGATTTCGGGAAAACGCCGGGTCAGTCCCATCAGCAGATGGGGCATCAAATAATTGGATACAGAGACGGTGCTGCCGATCCGCAGTTCGTTGGGCATGGCCCGTTTGGATTGGAGGTGATGTTTGCCCTTCTGGTAGGTCTGGAGAATTTGCTGGGCATAGGGGAGAAACTGCTTGCCTTTTTCCGTCAGATGGATCTGTTTGCCCAGACGGTCGAACAGCCGGCAATCGAGCTCGCGTTCGAGCGATTGAATGCGCGCGGTGACTGTGGGCTGCGACAGGAACAGGACATCCGCCGCCTTGTTGAAGCTGCCGTAATGGTTGATGTACACAAAAGCCTCAATGTTTTCGATGTTCACGGTAACACCCCCGAAGTTTTATCACTCACTATTCCAATGAATTTAGGTGGTTTTAAACCTGAAAAAGGGTATAAATTATCCTTATCTTAGGCAGTTGGCAAATTATTGTCAATCGTTTATTTTCGTAACAGGCTGTTCCTCCAGGGTGAAAAAAGGCCGAAGTGACGCCTATATTCGGGCACGAAGGGATGTACTCAGGTCTGCCTTAGCGGCCATGGTGACGCCTGAAAGCTTATAGATTTTTTTGATATCTGAATTAATTATTTTATTTTCCGATGCGAATAGTAGGTATTACCTGCTATACTTAGCTCACACCAAATTACCTGAATCCCTTCCAAAAGGAGTGAAAGCAATGAATCCAGAAGAATTGATCCTCCGGGACGCCAAGGATTCCGAACGCGAATTGATTGCCGAAGTGATGCTGGAATCCTATCAGCAGTATGCCTTTGATATGCCCCAGGAACGGTGGGAGCAGTACCGGGATTCCATCCGTAATTCCGTGTATGGAAATGCTCCCTATGCCCGAATCGTTGCCGAAATCGACGGCCGGATCGTCGGAAGCGTCCAGATGTTCCTCTCCTCGGAAGCCGCTTACGGCAATCCGGAGATGGGGATTCACTCGCCGATCATCCGCCTCCTAGCCGTTCATCCTTCCGCGAGAGGACGCGGTGTGGCCACCGCGCTCATCCGGGAAGCGGCACGCCGTGCGCTGGAGCTTGGAGCCACGACGCTGAATCTCCACACTTCCGACATGATGGCCTCGGCCGTGAAGCTGTATGAGAAGCTCGGGTTCCAGCGGCACTACGAGACCGATACGACTAATGGGGAGACGCTGGTCAAAGGATACCGGATCGACGTTCCCGGCTCCCTGCTGCTTCAGAACGCAGTGTAGCCCTCATCGCTTCCATACTTCCAAAGAAAATACGAAAAGGCGGTCCGGCTGAAGCCGGAACCGCCCTTGCTGCTGTATGCCACTTTTGTCCAACTGAATTTATGTCACAGATCCGTTCAATGCCTCGCGCACCAAAGCGAGCAGATTGGCCTTCTCGGCTTCGGGAATCCATTCCGTCAGCCGGGCCGCCGCTATCGGCAGCCGCCAGGCATCCACATCCGCTTGGCTGAGGCTCCCGCTTCCGATGTACTGCCGCGTATACTCCTTGACGAGCTCCTCCCTCATCCGGTCAAACTGCTTCACAGCTTCATCCGGCGTGCCGTCGGGCATGGTGCCCATTTGGAGCAGCACCAAGGTTCGGGCGACGTCTCCGGCCGGATTGCCGCGCATGCCCGTCATCCAGTCAATGACCCATTCCTTCTCCCCGAGAATGATGTTGTCCGGATGAAAATCCCCATGACACAGCTTCGATCCTTCCGGAAGCTGCATCAGATAGTCAACAATCCGCTCCTTCTCCTCTTCTGCCAAGGAAGGCGCATGCTGAATGCGGTTTTTCAGAACCGTCTTTTGCTCCGGCAGACCGTGAATGTCCCGGGCATGCAGCTCCAGATGAAGCTTCGCCATCCGGGCTGCTTCTTCGTGCA
>Ga0224733_1136_pt1 | contig 13027 bp, 15 predicted proteins | sample IA12soil_GW_FP2_FD_161642 | JGI IMG/M metagenome (GOLD analysis project Ga0224733, IMG submission 161642) | Enriched cells from agricultural soil in Iowa, United States - IA12soil_GW_FP2(-) | ecosystem: Environmental > Terrestrial > Soil > Agricultural land | place: USA: Iowa | collected 2017-05-08
AATATTTCTTTATTTACCTGTAATGTGCCAATAACAACAGTAGATAGGGAGTAAACCTCCTTTGCTGTTTTATGGCATTTCCATAGAAATGGCTGCAAATCATCTTCTGTATCATTAATATCACCAAACGGTGTATTATGAATCATTTGCAGTACCGTTTCGGCAGCACCAACGCCACTTGAACTTAGGGAACGGATGTGCTCCAATGATACTGGATTCCTTTTTTGTGGCATAATGGAGCTTGTTTGTACATAAGGATCAGCAACTCTAATAGCAGAAAATTCCTGGGTGGACCACAACAATAAATCTTGGACTACTCTTCCTAAATTAATAAGAGCTACTTTCACTGCACTTGCAGCTTCACTTAAATAATCAGCACCTGCAATTGCATCATAGGAATTCTCTACTAACCCATTAAAACCCAAGAGCTCCTTTACTCTATGCCGATTAATGGGAAAGCCTGTCGTTGTTAAAGCAGCAGCTCCAAGCGGACTACGATTACAGGTTTGAAATGCGTGACATAACCGCGTTACATCACGTTCGATAACATCAAAAACAGCTAATAAATAATGGGCAAATGTCATAGGCTGAGCTTGCTGAGTATGTGTATAACCAAGCATTAAAGTGTCTAAGTGATCCTCAGCAACTTCCAGTAATGTTTGTAGGAAGTGTTCTGCAGATTGAATGGTTTGCAATAAGTACTGCCTTAAAGTCATGCGGTATATAGCTACCCCCATATCATTGCGGCTCCGAGCCAAATGAAGACTTCCTCCTATTTCTCCTGCCAAACGAATGATTTCACTTTCTACGAAAAAAAATAAGTCTTCAAATTGCCCATCATAACATGAATTTCGAATCTTTTTCAAATCTAGTTGGTTTAGAGCATCTCGAATGGCTGCTCCGTCTTCCTGGGTTAATATGTTTTGTTCCACCAACATGACTAAATGAGCGTAATGAACTTCTAACATTGGGCCCAACAATTCCATTTTTGCATTATGGTATGCTGGCTCCAGGACTACATGACTGTAAGTTCTCCCGGGGAATGTAAAGCCTTCTTCTTTTAATATTTTTTGAATTCTATCCAACTTTCCTCTCCTTCTTTAATCATGTAAATTTTATACTTATATCTCATTATATTCGCCCCTTTATACGTCTTAAAAATAGCCATGTCACGACGCAAATGAGGATTTCAAACAAATTCGAACATCCCCTTATATGAAAACGGTTTGGAATATAAGAGCTTGGTAAAAGTTTATTAAATGTATCTTTACCTTAGACATGTTTTTTTCTAAATAACAACATTTCTATGTATAATTGTCCGCCAAATTAAAACAATTAAAAAAACAAAAACCGGAACGAATAATGTTATGTTCCGGTTTCTGAGTATTATTCATACGCAATTAAGGCGCCAAACATCCAAAGATGTTTCTCAAATTTCGCTTGGAGTTCATTTAATAAATCGACAGTAGGACCATCCTTAACTTCCTCTGCCAGCTTAATACCCGTATTTTTTATTTCATCGACCATTTGCTCGTAATCCTTCATTAATTGAGAAACTATTTCGTTTTCCTTGTCATCAGCAGATGCTTCAACAAGGGTTGTTTCCTCCAAGTATTTACTCATTGTTGCCAGCGGTTTTCCACCAATAGCTAAAATTCTTTCTGCAATCTCATCGAGATCCTCCGCCATTTCGTTATATAAGTTCTCAAATAGTTGATGTAATGTATAGAAATGTCTTCCCTGCACAAACCAATGGTAACGATGTAATTTAACGTACATGATATTAAAATTAGATAATTCTTGGTTTAAAAAATTGATAAGCTTTTGATTATTCATGTCAAACCTAACCTTTCAAGAGATTTTATTCTTATTTTTTGAAAGGCAGCGACAATTATACCTAAAAATTAATATTCAATTTCCTCGTAATCTTTTGGCTGTGGCAATGGTTCAGTTGGCATATTTTTCAAAGGTTTATTACTAATGGAGTGAGATTCTTTCTTATCGTTTTTGGATGTTGTGTTTGTTCCAGAAAACTTCTTCATTTTTTATCACCTCAAAGATATTTTTAAAAGCAAGATACAGCTATCTAGAGCTAACCTTATTTAGAAATTGCAGAAGCCTTGGATTTCCAGAGTGATTAAATACTTCATCAGGTGTACCTTTTTCCATGACAATTCCTTGATCCATAAAGATAACTTGATCTGCTACATCTTCAGCAAATTTCATTTCATGTGTCACTATCACCATGGTCATTCCTTCTTTTGCCAAGTCCTTCATGACCTTTAAGACCTCCCCAACAAGCTCTGGGTCTAAGGCAGAAGTTGGTTCATCAAAAAGCAATACTTCTGGATCCATTGCCATTGCACGGGCGATTCCTATACGTTGCTGCTGCCCACCAGAAAGCTGATGGGGGTACATGTTTCCGCGATCTTTTAGTCCAACTTTCTCTAATAAACTTTGAGCCTTCTTACGGGCCACCTCTTTTGAACGCTTTAGAACCACGACTTGTCCTTCCATAATATTTTCAAGGGCTGTTAAATGCGGGAAAAGATTATAATTTTGAAACACCATTCCCGTTTGTTTACGAAATGTCATAATGTCTTTGGTTCTTAACTTTGCGGAAGGAGAAAATTCTATTCTGTTTGAACCAAGTGAAATTTTTCCGCTATCCGGTATCTCTAAAAGATTTAAACAGCGGAGTAAAGTTGTCTTCCCAGATCCTGATGGACCTATAATAACAGCCGTTTTTCCTTTTTCAAGTATTACGTCTATTCCCTTTAAAACCTCAAGGTCATGAAATCTCTTGAAGAGTTTTTCAATCGTAATCATGTTGGATCCTCCATTATTTTGCTATGCTACGATTATACCGTTTTTCGAGTGCTGATTGAAAATAGGATAAAATCGTGCTGAAAATTAGATAAATAAAAGCTACTTCAATATATAACCATAATGGCTCATAAGTTGCAGCAGCAATTTGCTGGCCTTTTTGAAACATTTCGGTTACGGTAATGGTTGCAGCCAAGGAGGTATCCTTAACCAGACTGATAAACGAATTGCCTAATGGAGGAACAGAAACACGCATTGCTTGAGGTAAAACAATTCGTTTCATTGCTTGTGATTTCGTCATTCCAATTGAGTAGGCTGCCTCCCACTGACCTTTGGGTATGGACAGTATAGACGCTCTGAAAATCTCGGAAGCATAAGCACCAACATTTAAAGTAAATCCGATGATTGCTGCTGGAAAAGGGGTTAAAGTAATTCCTATACTAGGAAATCCGTAAAACAAGATAAACAATTGAACAATTAATGGTGTGCCACGAAAAATCCAAACATACACACGCGCTAAGTAATTCAATATTTTCATCTCTGAAATTCTTGCAATCGCCGTTAAAAACGCTAATATCAATCCTAAAATAAACGTGATTAAAGTTAATGGAATCGTAAAGTATAAGCCGGCCTCTAATATCGGAAAAAAGGAATCGCGCAGGATTCCTATAATATGTTCTGAACGATCACTAGTAAACATTTGCTCTCCAATCCTTTACTTCGAAACGTCTGTCCCAAACCATTTTTTTGAAATTTTTAAATAAGTGCCATCCTTTTTCATATCTGCAAGAGCCTTATTTACAGCGTCAACCAATTCTTTATTTCCTTTACGAAATAAAAAGGCATTGCTTGTTGCTTTTTTCTCCTCATATACCTCTTTAATTGGTAAATCAGGACGATGCTTTTTTAGGTCGAGATAGGAAAGGCTATCATTAATCGTTGCGTCAATTCGTTTAGATGTAATGAGGTCAACGGCTTGATTAAATCCATCCACTACTGTATTTGTTGCACCATGACTCTCTGCAATTTTCCGATAATTACTATCTAATGATTGTCCCACTTTTTTTCCTTTTAAATCATCTAACGTTTTTATTGTGTTGTTATCTTTGCGAACAATCAGCACTGCTTTTGATACAATATATGGGTCAGACATATCATATTTTTTTAAACGATCCGATCTAACGGCGACCTCATTTGCAACCATGTCATAACGTTTTGCATCAAGGCCGGCAATCATTCCGTCCCATTTTGTTTCGATATACTTTGGCTTAATTTTTAATCTTTTAAATACTTCGTTAGCAATATCAATATCAAAACCAGTAAGCTTTCCGGCACTATCATGGTACGTAAAAGGAGCATAGGTTCCTTCTGTCCCAATCGTTATAACCCCTTTTTTTTGGATGTTTTGATAAAGCGTATTCTTACCATCTTTATCACTTCCGGTATTGCGGCTTGCTGTACTACAAGCTGAAAGTAAGACTAGTAAAACCATAAACATAGCGAATAGTGTATACCTTCTCAAGATGATTCCCCCAATATGATAATTGGCTAATTATTAATAAATCAGCTTTCTGATTATCTTTTCCTCTCCATTAAAATGTATGCAAGTCTTGTTACTGAATCAAAAACCCTTTTATCCGGAGAACCATCACCACTTAAAAGATTGTACATATATTAATACAAGGAGGTGGATAAGATGAATCTGCAATATTTCTATGCAATCCTATCTGGATTTGCTTTAATTATCCTTCCAACATTAGTATCAACTTCAATCATTCCTGCAACTTTAGCAACAGTTTTAATGGTGGTTGGCGCAATTATTGTTATTTTATTCTCTGCTGTTTTAATTGTCAGAGCATTAATAGAACTATTTGGTAACAGGTTAAAATAATTATCATCTTTCGTTAATAGAATTTACATTTTTAAGGAGCGCAAAGTTGACATAACATATTTATGTACAATCCGTGTGCTCCCCTTTTCCCATAAAAAGAGCCATCCTAAATGGCTGCTTTCCTTAATGTTTATCTATAAAATACATGACATTATCTAACGAATGACGCAAAAAAAGAGGAATAAGCTATAACCTTATCCCTCCCTATCTATGACATAGAGTTTTGATATTTTTCAAGGCGTTTAGATACTTGATGTAATTCCTCTTTTAATTCACTATTTTCTTCTTCTAAGAGCTTAATTCTTTTCTTTAAGGAAGAAATCATGACACCTTTGTACCTCTCTTCTTTTTCTCGTTTAATTTGTAGAAGAGATGGCAAAGACGTATTCTGTAATCTCATTTTCTCTATTAATTCTCTTATTTCCGTATTTTTATATAGAGTTGCTTTACTGACACCAGATGTTTTGGAAATGCTATTAAAATTAACCTTCTCGTTACGGTCCATCAATAAATCAATAGCTTTCTTTACTTTTTGTATCGTTCTTTTTCTTTTTAGTTCATGAACTTGCTTTAAATGTTCATTAATATTTTTTGTACTCACTACCTCCACCCGCTTTCTAATTTTTAACGTTTACTGAACGGTAATTAGTCGCGTTTCAATATTAAGGAAAAGATCATAGCTTCTGTTTGTCTAAATATCTCACAGTAAGGATATTCATTGCCTATTACCGCATAATCCAAACAAATACCATCTATATATGTCCAAAAGAGCGTGGCAATAACGGATGAGTCAAAATCATGTTTAAATTCACCATTTGCTTTGCCCTCGTCAAGAATTCCCTTCACAAAACGTATGTAAACATTTTGATACCTTTCCAGCATAATGCTGCGAATTTCCTTCTTACGAGAGGTTGAAAGCCAAAATTCGCCATGTACAAGTGTTAAATTTTTAAATGCTTCTGTTAAGGATACTTCTCGATATGTTTTTAAAAGGAATTGAAGTTTTTCAGTTGCAGTGGTAATAGTTAAAAATGCTTCTTTAAAGTATTCAAAGTTTTCCCTTGTTTGTTCATTCATTAGCTGTATGTATATATCTTCTTTTGTTTTAAAGTAATTATAGATGGACCCTTTGCTCATTCCTGATCTTGCACAAATATCATCAATAGTTGCTAATTCGAAACCTTTTTCAGCAAAGCATTTTAGCGCACTTTCTAAAATTAATTTCTTGCGATTCACTTTGTATTCTTCTGACACAATTGGTGGCATGATTTTCCTCCAAACTATCTTAAATTCAATTGTTGTTTTAAAATGACCAGTCAGTTTATTTAAGAAGCTCGTATATTAACAAAATATTCAACGTAATGAGACATACATGAATGTTCTTTCAATTTTTAATTGTTTACTCTATTAAAATCTTTTCTTTAATTTAATCATAAATGGAAAATCTTATATTTTCAAGAATTTTTTATTTTTTTTGAGTAGAGGGAATAACGAATTAGTTTGAAAGTATTAATTGTCCAGTTTTGTTGCCCTTTTTCTTTTCATTACAATCATTTTTATCACATACCAACATGCCAAATAGAACACCATTACATTTATAACAGACAATGCAAAGTTACCAAGCAAAATTTGGGTAACATGCTCTAAAGGGTTCTGCATCGTTAACCTTAATGGAAAATCTTCACGAGCAGGAATGATGTTGCTTGTTTGTTCAATAAATGGAAATGGAAATCCAAATTTCAATACTTTTAGTTCACTAAAACTAGTTACTTTTACAGGAATTAAAAATGGAGATAGTAAAACAATAATTAAACTGATGAAAAAAGTCCAGAGCATCAACCTTCTATTCATGAAGTCCCCCTACGCAACCCATGCGATTTTTCTATAATATTGTTTCTAAATATTTATATTGAAAATTTCTTTTCGTTCTAATTTGAGTGAAACTTTATACGTAGAAAACCTTTCATTATATTAGACTTTCCAAAGAAGGAAAAAGTTTCAAAAAAATGAGCTTTTTATTAAAAATAATTAGAAAACAAATATGAGGAATCTATTCATAAATACTAGTTTTACTCCATACATTTGTGGTAATCAGAAATTTGAACTGCAAAAGGAGTGCAAAATGAAAAAAATAATAGGGAAATGTTTGTTATTATTGCTGTTAATTTTCTGTCTATTTGCCATGCTAATCTACCATCCGATACAACCATATGAGAAAGTCACCATCGTAGAAAAATACTATTCTTCCAAGCCTACGGAAAAACTTACTGGAATTAAAACAAAGAAAAAGCTTTCTCTTTCTACTAATGAAAAGTCGGAAACATGCGCAATGGGATTTAATAATAATAAAGTGGTTATAATGGACTGCCAACTCTTTTTAAACTATAACATTGGTGAAAAAGTGAAAATAAAATATAAAAATAGCAAATTAATAGATATAAGAAGAAAATAATGGATCAAAATTTTCATCAAAAAGGGAATTTACAGGAGTACCAAAGTAAGGTTTCCTGTTCATCCCCTTTTTCCATCTTATTTCCTATGACAATATATTTGCATACACATACAAATATCCCATAATCATTCTAAATATTCTTGAGCAAGAGCAGAATTTAAATACCTAGCCATTCCGGTTTTTACTTTTTTGAATCCCATCTTTTTATAAAAGGGTTCATTACCAGTGGTGGAAATTAAGTGAATACACGAAATTCCCTCAAGCTTTCTTAATAAATGAGCCATTATACGTTTGGCAATTCCTAATCCTTGAAAATCTTTATGTACAACAATGTCATAAATGGCTGCATTAAATACTCCATCTGTAAGAGCTCTTCCAAATCCCACAATTCGCTTATCAGTTCTAACAATAACCACAGCATTGCTAGCTTGGAAAACCGTTTGAATTTTTTCTTCCGTATGTTTTTTCCATCCAACAGACTGATAAACTTGTCTCATTTCATCCCAGTCAATATTCATTAGATCTTCTTGATAAATTAGCTTCATAGCTATCCCTCGTCTTTTTTTATAAAAATATTACAATATTACATGTTTATTTGAATATAAAAATTTTATTGTATATAATGATTTTAATGAAATATAATTAAAAAGGTAAGCGTTCTAAGGGCTAAAAAAAAGGAACAGTGGCTCCCAACCACAGTTCCTGACACAGTAACCGCAAGATGAGCAGTGGCCCGTTAATCGAGGTAACCTACCCAACTTTTTGGCCTGCAGGGTGGGTTATTTCTTTTTAGTGATGGCAAGAACAACCGAAATCACTGTTAGTATTAATGAACCAAACATAATCATTAATGATAACGCCTGGTAAGTCGTAATCAACAGTGATCCCCCCTTTCGAAAAAAGGAAGTAACCACTCCCCACCCCGCCAACTGTGTTATATTAAATTATAGCACATCCACCCATTTTTTCGGAAAATTCTTACAAAAATAATTCGTAATACCTACATGTATCTCTATAATCAACACTTCTTATAAATCATGCTGAATCATTTTACTTAAGCATATTTCGTAATGATTGCTTTTTTTATGACCATTTTCACTTGCATTAATGACTATTACTCCATATATTATAAAAACCAGGGATTGGGTAATACTAAGAAATGCATAAAACTTAAAACCTTATATTCTTCATAGGTCATAAATATATGGAGGTGATAGGATGGGATTATTAAACTCCTTTTCTAATTGGAGAGCTGAGAGATATGAAAAGCATCGTTCTTCGATGGAAGCATTGGGGAAATGTCCAGACTGTAAAGGAAGAGGATTCGTGCCGGCTCTTACTGCTTACACAATGCCAATAGATTGTCCGGGCTGTAATGGAAGCGGTTTATATTCCGATTGGTCAGCGGAATAAGCAAAATCGTCCATGAATCTTCATAGAATTATTTGCTTACAAAAATCAAATTGTATATAATATTAGTAACAGAATAAAATAAAAAGGAACATTGACTGCGAATCAATGTTCCGTAGCATAGCTACTGCAAGAAGTGCAGTGGCCCGGAGAAGATGCGAATAACTCACCCAAACCATGGCCTAGGCAGGGTGGGTTATTTCCGTTTTACCAGAGAAATAACTACTGCAATCACTGCTACGATTAATGAGCCGAAAGTGACCATTAATGATAATGCTTCGTATACTGTGACCATCAGTGCATCACCCCCCTTCTAAAAGGAGTGACCACTGCCCACCCTACATGACTATGCTAAATCTAGTATAGCACAAATGTTCGTAAAATATAATAGTCCAATAAAAATGAATCAATATGCCTATTTCTTCTTTTTTCAAAATTATCTATCTACACGCGAAATTTCTGACAAAATTACTTCATAATGTGCTAGAATAATAGAGTTAAAATTGCATATTACTAAGAAAGAAGCGTAGTCATCGTGTGGATTCTAGCAGCATTAACAACTAGTATAGGTTTTGGAGTCAACAATACCATTTTTAAATGGAGTTCCACCAAACATCTCTCGAAGGTACAGATCCAGTTTTTCTTTTATTTTATGGCGTTCCTTCTTACCTTTTGTTATGGATCTGTTTCTAACAGCTTTCATCCAAGTGTACTATCCATCTTCTTAGGCAGCTTTATCGGTATTTTAAATGCAAATGGAAATATTCAAATGTCGCGTGCTTTTGAAAAAGGTCCAGCAAGTTTAACATCGCCAATAATTGCTGTTAATACTATCATACCGATATTATGTGCTGCACTAATATTTAAGGAACAGATCCATTTAATGCAGTGGATTGGTATTATCTGTATGTTATGCGCTGTATTTGTCATTCAATACACACCAAAATACCATTCCAACACAAATTACGTAGCATGGATGTTTCGCGTGCTGCTTTCCATTTTGTCCTTTGGTATCTTAGGAATCTTAATGAAAACAACCACTTATCTGCATATTCATTCACTGGATATTCTTGTTTCCATGTATGGCGGAGGCTCTCTTTATTTAGGAATTCATATGTTGATTGTTAAAGAAAAAATTGCATTTCCAGAAATTAAAACAGGTATTATCATAGGAATTATTAGTGTAATTGGCTACAGCTGTTATTTTTACGCATTAAACAAGGGCTTAGGGAGTATTGTTTTTCCAATTGTCAGCTTAAACTGCTTAGTGGTAGTATTAGCTGGATGTTACATATATAAAGAATCTTTAAAATCCTATCAAATTGTTGGGGTAATCGTTGCATTAGTTGGGATAGTGCTGACGAAAATTTGATGAAATGAAAAAAGAAGGAACGAATATCGTTTCTTCTTTTTAGATAGCAGACTCTTCTATCATACTATATTTTATTACGGTATTCTGGAAAGAAGGCTGGGTTCGACTCTTGATGATAGTATTTTTCCCATTTTCTAATTAGAGATGTATACTTTGCAGAATTATGCACTTTTTTTCCAATATAAAAATGTAATGTCCCTAATGGATTGAAACGATGCTTAAACTGAAAAAGGGAGTCTCTTCCAACATGTCCCCCACCAAGATGAAAAACAGTTAAACCATTTCGTTTCCCCCAAATTGCAATATTATGCAAGAGAAAAGTGTTAGAGCCGAGACTTAAAAATTCTTGTTCAGAGCAGCCCAAGTGATAATGCAAAGAATGTTCATCATAAAGACAAAATGCCGCTGCTATCAACATTCCATTATAATAAACAGCCCCGATTATGGAACGATGGAAAAATTCCTTCACTAATTGTTTTAAATAATCTAAAGAAAAGTAGGAATAAGACGTAGCTTTCACCTTGTCCATTGTTTTTTGATACATATCATAGAATTTATCTATGATTAAATAGGATTCTTCATTTTGAAAAACCCTGAATATCAGCTGATTTTTAATTGCTTTATTTATATTCCTTTTATGATTTTTATGATATATATTGAAAATTTCGTTTTCCCCTTTTGATAAATCAACTAAAATGGTTTCTCTATCATATGTTACATCCATTAAGTTTTCTAAAAAGGTTTGATTTTGATAAATAGGATGAAATCGGATAAATTCGCAAATAATATTTTCCTTTTTGCAATAGTTTTCAAATTCTCGTCTAAAATCAATTAATAATTGCTTATTAATTTTATTATACAATGGACCCCCGTATCCGTAAGTAGGAGTAATAATATCATATAATTCCGAATCTATTTCTCCCTTCAAAAAATCCAATTTATGGATATTTCTCCTTAAAAATACATAGCAAAGCTTATTCCCTCTCTCATCTTCATAGAAAAATAAAAAAGGTTCACCATCTCCCGTATAATGATTCATCATACAATAAGAATGATAATAAAAAATATCTTTTATCTTAATTTGTGATAGTTTTTCTTCCCACAGTTTCTTATCCTGATACGATATTACTTCATACATGCAGTATTCACTCCCCATCAACCGTTCTTTTCAAAAAATAATTTCCTATTGTGAAATGTTGACTATTGATGGAAGAACCATAATATCATCAAATTTTATCATGACGGCCCCTTCTGAATAGGTGGACGCCATCACCTTATTCGGTTTTCCCAATAAATTGTTTATAATATTTTTCACAAAATTATGTCCCATTTCATGGGCATGCGGATATCCTCCTCCAAATCGCGGATTTATTTCTGATACGAGGTATCCTTTATCTGTTTTAAAACAGTCAATATCAATGGGACCAATAGGTTTTAAATGTTGGATTACTTTTGCTATCAATTTGCTGAGCTCTTCATCCAACACAGAGATAGATTTATCTGTTTCGCCTGCCCTCATTTTTAATTTGCGTTTACAAAAAAGGTTAGTGGTTTGAGAACTTACAAAATCAATATATCCATCTATTCCATATTCTTCACCACTAATGAAAGGTTGGATCACATGACTATTGTTATCTAACCAAAGTGTTTCCAATTCCTTAAGCGATTGAATAACTGTCATTCCAAGACTAGCACTTCCATATCTAGGTTTACTAATTAATGGGAACGCAAGTTTGTGATTTTGTAATTCTTCTACAATTTCATCCTTTTTAATATAGGTAGGTACAAAAGGTAAAGCATGATTTTTTAAAAATTGAAAGGTACGATATTTGTCGAGACAAAGATCTACAACCTCTTTATTAGATACAATGATTTTTATATTTTCGTTAAAAAACTGCGTTTTATGATTGGCTAAAATGCTTAATTCTGGATCGATGAGACTTAATATAGCATGTACATGATGTTTCTTACAGATGTCTAAAAGTGTCTTTATATAATCAGGATGAGTAATTTGCGGAACAGTTTCAGCGTAATCCGCAAAGGAAAGAGCCGGTGCTGTTGCATCGCAATCAACAGCAATCAATTTTCCCCCAATACGATGGAGCTCTTCCTTAAAATACTGCATTAATTTAACTCGTCTGCCGGCACTGCTAATTAAAATATTCATTCAATCCCCTCCTCTAGGAAAACAAATATAAATTTTCATGAAAAAATTCATTTAAAGTTTCCCTTTTTCGAACTTCTAAATACGAATTTCCATCAAATGCTACAACAGCAGGGCGTTCTTTAATAAAAGGAGGATTAAATACAATGGTATATGCACCAACGTTCTCAAATAAAATATAATCATTTTGCGTAGGAGGCTTGCCTGCAACCTCGTAAGCAAGGTAATCCTTTTCCATACATGTATATCCAACTATATGAAAAAGACCGTTTTCTGGATTGTCCTCCTTACTATAAAAAATTTGCATAGGGAGATTACGTTTATGCATAGTAGGCTTAATATTGTGAACACTTCCATCTACTACTACAAAAAACTGTTCAGCGATTTTTTTCGTTTCCATTACCTTTGCAATGAAAGTAAAAACATTAGCAACTAATGATATTCCTGGCTCCACTATTAAAAATGGCCTTTTTTCCTCGATGAGAAATTCGCTGTTAAGAACCTTGCAAATTGCGCATGCATATTCATCAAAAGTGGGAGCAGTGATGGCAAATTCTGGAGGTAATTCCCCATAAAACCCGCCGCCGATATCAATGTATTCAAGATTTCCCTTTATATACTTTTTAGCGATCCTACATAACTCTTTTGTAATGGTAATATAGGTCTCAACCTTCCTCTCATTTGTAGAGAAATGTCCATGGAGACCAGTAACAGTAATATTTTCAACTTGTGACAGTTTTTTTAGTGCATACTCGAAATCCCCATTGGCAACACAGATTCCGAATCTACTGTTTTTATAGCCTTCTTGAAGTACATTTTTATTAGATTGAGAAATATCAAAATTAACCCTTATGCCAAGTTTTACATGTTGAAGTGGATTCTCCATACAATAAGTTATAATATGGTCTATCT
>Ga0224733_1140_pt1 | contig 12825 bp, 15 predicted proteins | sample IA12soil_GW_FP2_FD_161642 | JGI IMG/M metagenome (GOLD analysis project Ga0224733, IMG submission 161642) | Enriched cells from agricultural soil in Iowa, United States - IA12soil_GW_FP2(-) | ecosystem: Environmental > Terrestrial > Soil > Agricultural land | place: USA: Iowa | collected 2017-05-08
CTCGGGCTTGTTCTTAAGCAGCGGCGAAACGGCGTACTTTACCGGTGCCAGTTCGGGGTTGAGTTTTAGGACCGTGCGCGTATCGCCGTTTTCCATTTTCTCTACCACGTAGGCATCACTAAGAACGGCCAAAAAGATACGGCCCATTCCCATTGACGTTTCAAGAATCCATGGAATGTACTTCTCCTGCGTCATTGGGTCGGTATAACGAAGGTCAACGCCAGAGAACTTCATGTGCTGGGTAAGATCGTAGTCGGTCCGGTCGTGCACGCCCTCTACCTCGTCAAACCCAAGCGACGGGTAATTATATTCGATATCCCAGGCATCCGACGCATAGAATACGAGGTTGTCGTGCTGTTTCCAGCGAAGGTTTTCCGCCTTGATACCAAGTGAAAGGTACCAGTTCCAGCGGTTTTCTTTGATTTTCTCGTATGCTTCTTTGTTTTCGTGCGGTTTTACAAAATACTGCGTATCCGCCTGTTCAAGCTCGCGGGTACGGAACAAAAAGTTACGCGGGCTGATTTCGTTGCGGAAGGCCTTGCCGATTTGGGCAATACCAAACGGTACCTTAACGGGCATCGTATCAACGATGTTTTTAAAGTTAAGGTAAATACCCTGACATGCCTCACCTGGCAGATAAACTGGGCGCTCATCTTCACCGGTAAAGTCACCTAGGTTCGACTTTACTAGCAGATTAAACGGTTTGACGTCGCTAAAATCCTGGCTGCCGCATTTTGGACATTTGATTTTATCGCGGTTTTCGTCGAACAGCCGGTTAATCTCTTCTTCGCTCATTTTTTCGTCGGCAGTAACGCCAATCGCACCCAGCTCTTTATCAACCCGGATCCGAGTATGGCAGACTTTACACTCAGCGAGCGGATCAGAAAAGCCGCCAATATGGCCGGAGGCTTCCCATACCTTAGGGTGTTTAAAAATTGCCGAATCAATCCCGACAAAATCGTCGCGGTCGTAGATGTTTGCCTTCCACCACGACTTTTTAATATTGTTAAGCAGCTCAACACCGTTCGGTCCAAAGTCGTACAGTCCGGCTTCACCGCCGTAAATATCACTGCCGGGATACACAAATCCGCGGCGCTTGGCCAAACTAACGATATCTTCCAGTGTTGTGCTTTTTTCTTCCATAATGCTTTCATTATAACAGAGAGAAGCCCACTTTTCCTCAGTTCTTTGGGTAGGGCAAACACTGAGACTAATTTATACTACACATATTATACTCATATTGCTTATGGTATACTCGTTACGGTCGAATCCGCGGAACAACCAGGAAGGTCCCGCTTTATGGCTACTGCATTCTCCCGGCAGCATTTTTACCGGGCTGTCCAAATGCTCTCCCTCGCCATTGCCCATGTCCTTCACGGAAACCCCGATGCTGCCCGGACTAATCTCCGCGCGTCATGGGACGACCTGAAGAACAGCGCTATTGGCCGGATCGAGCACATGGCCACAACAGCATTCGTGAGCGCAGTTGACGGAAACGTCTCCTACGCTGTCCACGTTCTGGGGCTCACCCTAAGTGAGCTTCGCCGTACAGGCCACGCACTCCCGCCCGTAGTTCATCAGTGGGTATGGGACCGTTGTCTTCTGACAATGGAGCAGCTCCCCTATGCCGCCCCGATTGAAAGGATGGTCAGTAATGCGTACGGATACGGCAATGCCGGCAACTACGCCGAGGCCCTATACCTGCTTACCCAGGCAGGCGACGAGCTGAAGCGCGTCGGACACCTCGTACCGCCGCGAGTCGGCAGAAGTGTGCCACGCGCCTGGAACGACATTCTTGAGCGAATGCTCACGGATGAGACCACTTCGGCTCTCGCCTGCGTGCGAGAATTTTCCGTCCGCTACGGCCAGCCGGCTGCAGTGTAACCGCACTACCTGTTAGGTTAAGGAAGGAATTACCGTGGCGAACAATGGCGATTACCAGAGGGCGCTCGACATGGTCGAGATTGCCACCCAGCACGCGCAGGCCGGCAACCCTGACGCGGCACGCTCCGTCCTCAGGGCAGCCTTCACCGATGGAAAGCTTCATCGACCCGACAGAATCGCAGGGCGCCTTCAGTACCTCGCGGCTCTCGCAATGGTTGATGCGCTCGACCGCAGGTTCCAGACAGCAGCGGCTTCGCTGGCCAAGATCCTGCAAGATCTGCGGCAAGTCCCCCCAAGGGACCGGCCGCCAATCGAGGCCCGTTGCATCGCGGCAATGAAGCAGCTGCCTCATGCCAAGGAGATCGAGAAAGCCCTCACCAAGGCCAAGCAGGCCTATCTCCGCCGCGACTACGCCGGTGCCTTCGAGCAGATTCGGAAGGCCAAGGGCATCCACCTGCGCAACTGGAGTCTCACTCCGCAGGAGACGGCGAACGCCATCACCGAGGCCGGCACCCTGGCCATGACCCACCTGATGGAGAAGAATCCTCCGGCAAGGGTCATGGAGATCACCAACGAGTTGCAGACCAAGGGGCTTATTGACCCCGCATAGCTAGGAATGTCGCTTTGACATCCAAGCCCCCGGCGCACGGCTTAAAATAGTGCGCCACAAATCACGAAATTATTTATATTGCAGCGTGCTGCCGGGCCACCGACCAGCTGTCGGGCAAAACAGTATCAACCCCGCCGATTTGTGCCAGCACCTTTAGGGATTTGGCGTTCAAAAGACGCAGGAATTTTATATGGTCTGCTGTAATTTCACCGCTTGCGGCCTCACGAAGGCCTTGTTCGCTGACATCGTACGTATAGCGGAGCTCCGGGTTTAGACGCTCACCAAAAATATCATTAGTAAGGCTGAGTTCGCGTCCCAGAAGCGCCGCGTACCGCAAATAAAACCACGCCTCAACCAGCTGCCGCGCAACCGATGGCGTATCTAACCCCGCAAGTGCTTCCTGTAAAACATCAAACCATTCCGGTTCGTCAATTGACTCGGTTGCCCGCGTCACTTGCTTTAACACCTCATAACCAAACTGCAGGCGGTCGTAATCTTCTAAAATATGCCGGTAAAACTGAACGAGTCGGGCAGACGTAAGAATGTTCAGTTCTCCCCTGCCGCGAGTAATCACAACATCACTCACGGCAAAAAGCTCGATACCACCGGCGAGTTTGCTCTTTTCGCGCCGGACGCCCCGGGCAATGACACTTTGGCGGCCCTCGGGAGTCAAAAACTGTAAAATTCGATCGGCCTCACCATAGTTCGTACGTCGCAGCACAATCGCCCGAGTACGAACCGTTGTCATAATAGTATCCTTTTGATTGCCGCAATGAGATCCTGCGGTACCATACTCGCCTTATCTAAAACCTGCTTTACCCCATACGCCTCAATATCCTCTTTGGCAATCTGGTCAGCGCTTGCTGTGCATAAAATAACCGGGATTGCCGCTAGATCGGCGTGCGAGCGTAGTTCGTGCAGCAACGCAAACGCATTCGGACCTGCAAGCAGTAGATCGATCACTAACGCATCGGGTAACTTTGCGTCAACGGAGTCGATAGCCGCCAAGGCGTGCGGCACAAATTCGGCGCGGATCCCGGCTTCGCCGAGAGTACGAATATACTGCTCTGCCAACCATTCGTCATCCTCCACAATAAGTACATAGGGTGTTTTTGTCATAACAGGCTCAGCTGGCTCGATGCCATTAAATCAACGTAAAAGGTGGCGCCGTCGCGGTGCCGGGTAGCGCCTATGCGGCCGCTCATAGCCGAGGCGAACTGTCCGGCAACGAACAACCCCAGCCCACTGCTTTGCGGGCGGGCATGGAGTGTTTGCGCGCCTGTACCCAAATTAGATTGAAGCCGCTGCCACAAGTCAGCCGGAACGGCAGGGCCGAAATCGCGCACTCCCATGCGGATGGTATTTTTAGCGCCAAGCATCTGCACTTTCAGCTCCACAGGTGCTTGATCAGTATAGTGCAAGGCATTGTCACCAAAATTAAGTAAGATACGCCGAAGCAATTCGCGGTTTGCCACGACCAAAATCGGACGGGGCCGAGCGGCAACCCTGATCTCGCGGTTTTTTGCTTTATATAAGGGCGCCAGTTCGTGTGCGACATCCTCGCATATTTGGCGTGGGTTAAGCGGCTCAAGCTCAAACAGGCTATCCTCCAGCCGCGACGAACGCATTAAATCGGTTGTCAGCCGCAACGCCCGCTCGCTGGTGAGTGTTATCTGCCGCAGCATGCGCTCTTGTTCGCTTGCCGGCAAGCCCTGCATCGTCTCGAGCGAGAGCGCCAGCTGGCGGATAAGCGCCAGCGGTGATTTAAGCTCGTGGGCCGCCGTTAATAAAAAGGACAGATCGCTCGCGTCATGCAGCAATCCGTCCTTGATATGTAACTGTCCCCGGCTCCCCTTCATACTACCTATAGTGTAGCATGCAAGCGGACTCTATTGGTTAAAATCGAGTGTCTTGATAAGCGCTTCAAAGTCAGGTTTAAACGTATCGGCGTCGGTCCTGAGTGTCACGGTTTTATCGCGGATTTGGTAAATCACCGCAGCCCCGCGGATATCTTTTGAGAAGGTGCCGTCAAGGCGCGTCCCGTTGTGGCCGTTGGCGCTGGTTGCGCTTGAGCGTAGATCGCCCTTCTTTACCTTTTCCTGATAGGTTTTTACAACTTGGTCGTAGTCTTTTTGTTCGATAGTAATACGAAGAGCGTACTGCTGCTTTTCCGTTACCGGCGTAACCACGACTGGGTTGAGGTAGGCGTGGTACGTGCTGCCCTCTGCCCCGTCATCCGCGACATACGCGCTCCACGTTTTTGGATAGCTAAACGTTAAACGGCCAAGGTTTTCAGGCCCTACAAACTGGCGGTTCGGTTCTTTCTCCCGCTCCGCAAATTTTTGCTCATCAACGTCGGCTTGGTCTTTTTTTGCCTCGGCCTGTGCAAGCGCTATTTTTCCGTCTACGTCGGTCTTCTGGTCCCGGTAGCTTGTGTAGGCCCAGATCGCTGCCGATCCAGCTACCAGCACAAGAACGACCAGACCGATAATCGCAATAAGCGATCCGCTGATTCCACCTTGTTCGTTTTTATGTCGATACGTACTCATGGCGCTTATTATACTTACGCTTTCTTCCCTTGTAAAGGATGAAAAAAGTAGAGGTGATGCGCACCCAGCGTGCGCGTTGGCATTGGGCTGCTCATGGAACTGCCGTAACTTATCACATGGAACGAATGGCCTAAACGGTCAGCCTCAGCCTGAAGCTTATCGCTCAGTTTTTTAATATCGCGTTCTACGGCAAAGGCATATACCAGCGTTGTTTCTTCAGGGAGTTTAGCGAACCAAAAATCACTCAGGTGAACACTCACTTTCTTATCCCCACGGGACAAGAAACGGCTGATCGCAACCAGTGCCGGGTTAAGCTCGTACCCTACCGCCCGCGCGCCACGCTTTGCCGCCATGCGCAGAATAATACCGTCGCCCGATCCCACATCAACAACAACGTCGCGGGTGCCTACTTTGTACAGTTCGTCAAATGCTATCGTTACGTCGCTCCGATGGCTCGGAACGTACGGCGCACCCCGGAATACCACGAACCCAAACAGTAACACGATTGCCACAAGCAGCCAAAACAACACGCGCCTACGCCTCGTCAAATTTCTTTTTAATAACGTTCACTTCGTTCTTCAAAGCCAGCAAGTCCTTCTCAATTTCGGCGGCAAGCTTTTCTGCCTCTTTAAATTTATCGAGCGCTTGCTCGAGTTCAAAAGCATCACTGTCAAACCAGCTGACAAGTTCGTCTAACTGGGCTGTTTTTTCGGCGATGCTACGCTTTTCTGTCGACATGGGTTACCTCCGCTTTTATAAGTATATCGCTTTTTTCTATCTCTATTGCTTTGCCTACCGTCAGGTCACCCCGTATGAGCGCATACCCCCGAGCCAGCACCTTGCGCGGGTCGAGCTCGCTTAACACCCGCCGGTTATAGCGTATATGGTCGTCATACCAATCATACCGGCGCCGAATAGCCGCGAGTGCAGTCTCTAAAGTATCCCGCAGATTTTGCTGGCCACGCTCCAAAGCCTGGATTGTCCTTGGCAGTAACAGCGTCACACGGTGCCGAACATTCCGTATAATTTCGTTTTTATCCGGCACAAGCAGCTGCGCAGCATTGCTTGGAGTAGCCGCTCGTACGTCGGCAGCCAGATCCGCAAGGCTTACGTCGACTTCGTGCCCTACCCCCACCAGCGTAGGAATGCGGCTGGCGGCGATTTCACGGACTAACAGCTCGTCATTAAACGCACTCAGGTCATCGGCGCTTCCACCGCCACGGATAATAACAATTACTTCAGGCTCTTGCTCATTAAAATATTTGATCGCCCGGAGTATTTGATCGGGCGCGCCCACACCCTGCACCTGTACGTGCGCCACGTCTATTTTTAGTCCGCCCCAACGATCGTTAACGATCTTTATAAAATCCTTGTATCCCGCCGCATCCGTACTGCTGACAACCGCCACGTGGTGCGGTATCTCCGGCAGCCGGCGTTTTCGCTCCAGGGCAAACAACCCCTCTTTTTCGAGTTTGGCGCGGAGCAGCTCAAAACTCTTTTTTAAGTTGCCCTCACCGCTTGGACGCACTGCCCGCACGGTTAAACTAAATTTGCCCCACTGGGTAAGCTTTGGCGTTGCGGTCACAATTACTTTCATGCCGTCTTCAATAGGCACGCGCAGCTGCCAGACAGTCATAAAACAACCAATGCTTCCGCCTTGGTCTTTAATATCAAAAAAGACGTACTTGCCCTGGTTTACTTTAAAGCTAGCAACTTCGCCTTCTACGCTGACGGTAGGATATGCGTATTCCAGCGTTTGGTTAGTAACCGCAATAAAGTCACTAACACTTAGCAGAAGGCTACTTTCGTCCATATTTTATAAGGGCCCGTTGGTAAAACAAATAGCCAAGGCCGATTGTTCCCAGCAGCAGTATCACGCGGGTCAAAACAATACCCGCGATCGCCGTACCCTTATCAAGGCCTGCTACTGCAAGAAATGCCACCATGATCGCCTCGTACGCACCCGCCCCGCCCGGTGTGATTACAAAAAAGCCGGCAATCGTTGCAACGCCATATGCAATTAAAATCGGCGCAGGGTTAACTGGGTGGCCAAGTGCCCAGAACGTAATAAGGAACAGTGCGATGTCCAAAAGCGTAAATGCCAGCCCCCACAAAAACGGTTTAATAAGAATCCGTTTGTCGTGCTTGAGCGCCAGATAATCATCGTGCATCTCCATAAAGAACGCCTCAACTTTCGTTTGGGCGACGATGCGTTTTTTGCGGCCGAACGTCAACTTACGGACCAATTTATTAGTCGTACGAACAAACCATGACGAAAAACCAGTAATGCGCCTGGGACTGCTCAGCAGATAAACGGCTGCAACCAGCGCGCTCGTCATTCCACCCACCAGCAGCGAGCTCATAAGAATAATCCAACGGTTAATGCTGCCGTCAATCGTTACGATAAACACCGCCGCAAATAGTAGTGCCATGAACGAAAGCAGCCCTACCGCATAGCGGACGATCTGCGCCATGGTTGCCCTGCCCGACGAAACGCCATATTTTCCCAGACGCCATGTCATGTAGGACACGCCACTTAAACCACCGCTAGGCAAAATATGGTTCACAAAGTTCATCTCTAGTGCCATACCGGCAAGTTCGGGTGCCGAGACCTTCCCTATCGAATCTTTTGCACGCAAGTAAGAGAACATCATTTCACCACCGGTGTAGTACACCAGCAGCTGCCCTGGAATAAGCAGAAGAAGGATCCAGATATCAACTTGGCCCAGCAGGTTCCACGCGTGCAGTAGTTCGTGACGCGAAAAAAAGATAATGACAACAATGAGTGCAAGCGTAATAACGCTCAGCCAGGCTCTAAAAGACATGCTACTAGTATATACTAAGAAATATGTATATTGCGATTTTAGGCCGGCAACCCGCTCTCGGCATGGGCGAGCTCGAAACAACATATGGAAGCGACTCGGTTCGCTGGTTTTCCGACCAGTCAGCAGTTATTACAGCTACCCATTTTTCCCTTGATACCTTTGGCGGCACGCAAAAAGCGGGCCGGATAGCAGTAGAGCTTCCAAACGGTGACTGGCGACGCGTCAGCATGAAAATAGTTCAAACCTTTGTCCAGCAGTGGAGTACGTTCGAAGGCAAGTTAACGCTTGGTATTAGCGCTTATGGGTTTGATGTTTCCTCACGCGACGTTCAAAAAACCGGAATTATCCTTAAACAGAAACTAAAAGCCAGCGGAGTCAGCCTGCGGCTTATTCCTAACAGCGAGCCAGCACTAAACAGCGCCACCTCGCACCACAACAAGTTGGGGCTTTCCGAAAACAAAGTAGAGCTTATTGTCGTTCGGTCACGGAGCGGCAAGGTTATTGTCGCCACAAGCATTGGCGCACAAAATATTACCGCCTATGCGCACCGCGACCAAATGCGGCCTAAACGCGATGCGTTCGTTGGTATGTTGCCGCCAAAACTTGCGCAAATCATGATTAATCTGGCAAACACTTATCAGCAACCGATCGGTGCCTCTGCGAGTAATCTGCAGCCCGAGGTTGATAAGGCGTCGGGACCCTTATCAAGCCCAGAGCGAAGCCCTACGAGCAAGAGCACCGAACGAGCTCCAACCCTTCTCGACCCTTTCTGCGGCACCGGAGTTATTCTTCAAGAGGCCGCCCTTATGGGCTACGCTGTGTATGGTACCGATTTGTCAGATAAAATGATCGACTTTACCAGCACAAACCTGGAATGGCTTGCCGAGTCGCATCACATTACTGTCAAAAGTACTCTTCACCAGGGCGACGCCATGGAGGCAAAATGGAAAGCACCCATCGATGCAGTGGTCTGCGAATCCTACCTCGGACAGCCCTTTAGTGCTCCCCCAAGCCCCTCCAAGCTCGACCAAGTACGTAAAAACTGTAACTACATTATTTCCGAATTTTTAAAGAACATTTCTGGTCAGATCGCGCCGGGGACACCACTTTGCATCGCCGTTCCCGCCTGGCGGGACATCTCGGGCGGTTTCACTCACCTGCCACTTATCGCCCAACTTGAAAGCCTCGGATACCAGCGCCATGAGTTTAGGAATGTCCGCGATCATGATCTCCTTTATTACCGCGAAGACCAAGTTGTTGCGCGCGAGCTGCTCGTCCTCGTAAAGTCTTGACGAAACACTAGTTTGCGGGTACAATGGAACAGATTGATTCAAAAACGTTAAGGAGTATTTATGTCACACGTTAAAGCAGGTGGTTCTAGTAAGAACATCCACAACAACGCCGGTCAACGTCTTGGTGTGAAACGCTTTGGTGGCCAAAAAGTTACTGCTGGTCAGGTACTCGTCCGCCAAACAGGTAGCACCAAAATTTCTGGCCCTGGCACGTACGTCAGCAAGAACTTCACTATCCACGCTGCTGTTGATGGTGTCGTTGCCTTTGATAAGGTTAAAAAAGGTCACTTTACCGGTAAAACAGTTCCTCGTACGCAAGTAAGCGTCGTTACTGCTGCTGCCGTTAAAACGCCTGTTGCCGCCGGCAAATAATCTATAACCCGGCGCGGTTACAAATAAAATTCCCTCCATACCGGAGGGAATTTTATTTGGCGCTTTACGCTGCCTAGGCAGTCATGCCAAGATGATGGCGGATACGTTCGACAACGTCGCCAATAACCACCTGTGATTTTACAAGATAATCATCAGCCCCAAGTGATTCGGCGCGTTCTTTATCTTTTGGCTGGCTCAAAGCGGTCAGCATGATAATGCGAATATTTGCCGTTTCAGGTGTATTGCGCAGAATATCCAGCACGTCAAAGCCACTGATTTTGGGCATCATCGCGTCCAAAAGGACGAGGTCGGGTTTAAACGCGATTGCCGCTGAAAGCGCTTCTTCCCCGTTGTTCACTTCACGGATTTCAAAACCTTCAAGTTCAAGCCTTGATTTATACACTGCGGCAAGCGCCGTGTCATCCTCAACAAGTAATATTTTCTTCTTTGTGTCCATAACTACTTATAATAGTACTTAAAGTCGGCCAAAAGCACAAGCGCCGCTACTTACCAAGGTGCGACTTTGCCGCTGCCATTTGCGGGTCGCGCCCCGCATTAGCGTCGCTCGCCGAGAGAGTAACCGTTTGACCAGGAGTAATACCTTGCTTATCAATATTTTTGCCATTAGGGGTAAACCACCGCGCAACAGTCACCTTTAGTTTGGTGCCGGCACCAAGATCCAAGACTTTTTGTACAGTCCCCTTGCCAAATGTCTTTTCTCCGATAAGCGTTGCGACCTTGTAATCCTGCAGCGCACCGGAGACAATCTCGCTTGCACTCGCCGTGTTACCGTTAACAAGCACCACGGTTGGTATGCCGACAAGTACAGGATCCCCGCCAGATTTCAGCTCGTCGGTCGTCACCCCGTTCGTCCGCTCTGAGACAACCAGCTTGTCCTTGAGCCACAAACCAGCTACGTCTTGTGCCGCCGTAATGTATCCGCCGCCGTTGTCGCGAAGATCCAGAATAACACCCTTAACATTTTGCTGTTTAAAACTTTCGGCGGCCTTTCGCGCCAGCGTGCTTGTCTGATCGTCAAAACGCGTAATAGTTAGTGTACCGATGCCGTTCTCTACCTTGCTATCTACACTTGGATTATCAACGGTAGCGCGCGTCACTGTGTATTCCTTTTGGCCCTCGCCCCGAGACACCTTAATTTTTACGGTTGTTCCTACCTCACCCCGTACGGCAGATGCCGTCTTGTCAGCCGTCCAGCCAACGGTCGACTGATCGTTCACTGCCACAATCACATCACCTGCCATAAGGCCGGCCTTTTCAGCAGGATTGCCCGTAAGAATCCGAATAATGGTAGGCTGATCGTTGCGTACGCCAATTTCCGCCCCAATACCGCCGCCAATGTTACCCGACAGATCATTATCAAACTCGCTCGCCTCCTTGGCGTCCATAAACACCGTAAACCGGTCGCCTGCCGCTGCCACAAGACCCCGACTCGCCCCGTCAATCAGTGCCTTCGTATCCAGTTTGCCGTCATAGTTCGCCGCCAGCTGCTGGTAGGTCCGCTCCACGGAACTAAGGTCTATTGTTCCCGTTGCAACTTTTATACCAAAAATAGGTGCCATGGCGCTCAAAAGCTCGTTGCTTCTTGTTCCCGCGACAAACCCAATAACAATAGCGACAGCAATCGTTAGAAAATAGATGTTTTTAGAAATTCCTGCCCGTTTTGTTTTAGTAACGGCCATAGAATGTTGCGTGTCTGCCACTAGTAAACCCTTCTCTTAAATCAACTCCTATAAGTATAGCGCACCCCGAGTGGAGTGCGCTATACTTCTTTTGCTTTTATTATCCTTAGAAGTAGATGTACGATTGGTAGGTGCCGATAGGAACCTGCATCTTGCTGTAGTTGCCCCATCCTGGGCCGCCCGCGTTGTAGTAGTTATACTGGCTAACAATCATAGTTCCTGCACTGGCGTTGACGCTCTCTACCCAGACAATATGCCCCGGGCTTCCGCCCGACATAATAACGCCGGCAGAATGTGCACGAGGAACGGGGCTTACCTCAAACCCAGCGCTCTGGGCGCTTGATGGCCAGTCGTAGGCATTTCCCCAGTTAACGGGTGCGTAGCCGGTTTCTTTGTACACCCGCCATGCAACATAGCTAACACACTGGCGGCAGCCATATCCCAGACCATCGGTCCCGTTGCCGTCCACCCCGCCGTACGACCAAGCGTTCGAATCAACATAGCAGTTCGATGAGTTCCAGGGGTAACTGGTAGTACCCGGAAGAATCACGGCACTCCCGCCGCCACCGCCGGCGGCTGCAATAGCTGCTTCAATAGCTGCTTGCTGTTGCTGCTGGACCTGCAGCTTTTGAGCCTCGCGGTTTGCGGCCAGGTTTTTGTACGCACTTTCTTGGCCCTGTGTCTGGGCTAGCAACGAGCTCCGCTCACTTTCTTTGGCAAGTAAGGCTTTTTTGGAGTTGTTTTGATCGGCAAGAGTCCGGTGGTCATCAGCTTTCTGTTTTTGTTGGTATGCTTTAATGTCTTTAATTTTAGCGATCGTCTGTGTTAGTTTTTGCTGAACAGACGAACGGTACGTTTGTTTGTCGACATAGTCGCCGATATTTTTACTACTCGCAAGCATCTCCAGCGGCGAAATGGTGTTATCGACATAGAGGTCGGCAATGGTATCGCCAAGAGCAACCCGGTTATCGGTAATAGATTTTTCGGTCTGCTTGATTTGTTCTTGCAGTTTGTTGTATTTCGCCTCACTGAGATCGATCTGGCGCTGAATTATGTTCTTCTGCTTGTCGATACCGGAGATTTCATCCTGCAGCGATCCAATTTTAGTACGAAGCTGCCCCGCCTGGGATTCATACTGGTTAATCTCGTTTTGCAGGGCGTTAATTTGGTCGTCAAACTTGTCGGCGTAAGCGCGCGGAACCAGCGCGGGAGTAGAAGCGATCACCATCAATACCGCAGCTGCCACAATCGCCGAACGTGTGACTAACCCTTGCGAAACTGGTGTGGTGGACCGTTGTTTCATTTAGGTTCATGTTACCACAAGCTTAATAAATTGTCAAACTCGTTTATGCTTAGATTTTGAGGTAACGGCGTGTAGCCAAAAGTGATGAGACCACGCCGATAATTGCCCCAAGAACTATCATTGCAAGCAGGACAAAGGCAATGTACACAGTAACGATCTTCAGGGTGTTGTCGATGATAATGCCGTAGTTCAAAAGCGTATCCTTGGAAGCATACAATAGCCCCACGCCTAGCGCCGTCGCAACGACAGCCGCGATAAATCCATAGACAACCGCCTCGACAATAAACGGT
>Ga0224733_1142_pt1 | contig 12665 bp, 8 predicted proteins | sample IA12soil_GW_FP2_FD_161642 | JGI IMG/M metagenome (GOLD analysis project Ga0224733, IMG submission 161642) | Enriched cells from agricultural soil in Iowa, United States - IA12soil_GW_FP2(-) | ecosystem: Environmental > Terrestrial > Soil > Agricultural land | place: USA: Iowa | collected 2017-05-08
TCCCGAGCTGCTGGACACCCCGGTGCCGAGGCTGCTGTTCCAGCCGTTCGTCGAAAATGCCATTCTCCACGGCTTCGAGCAAATGGAGGAAGGTGGACGCATCGAAGTTACCGGAGAGATCAAGGGCGGGACTCGTGTGCTGGTTGTTTCGGATAACGGGCGCGGCATGAGCCGGGAAACGATTCAGCGGATTTTGTATGCAGAGTCCGCCTCGATCGGCATCAAAAACACGATTTCCCGCATTCGTCTTGCGTATGGGGACGAGTACGGCATCGATATCGAATCCGCTGTAGGCCAGGGAACACGCGTGATCATCACACTGCCCCACTTTTCTAATCAAAGTCCACCATTCCAAAAATAATCCGGTTTTGAAAGCGCTGCCTAAAATCTATAATCAAAGGCAACATAGGCTGCAGCTATGAAATCATTCGTAAAGCAGGAGAGGGGTTAAAGTTCATGATTAAAAAACACCGAAAGCCGCTGACGGCAGCGATTGCATTTCTGCTCACGGCAGGATTGCTGCTGAGCGCCTGCACCTGGTCGGAGGAAAGCGGCGGGCCTGCAGCCGGAAGCGCGGACAAGGGGGGAACCCAGGCGGCGGCCGGCGAACAGATCAAGCTCCGGCTCACCTTATGGGGAGCGCCTAATGAAATTGCCGTAAACAAAAAGGTCATCGCCCGGTTCGAAGCAGAGCATCCCAACGTGAAGGTCGAATTGCAGCAGATTCCTACCGATTACGACACCAAGCTGACGACCATGGTTGCCGGCAACGATGAACCGGACGTGGCGATGATGGAATCGGCGACGATCGCCTTTCCGCTTGCGGAACAGGGGAAATTCCTGAATCTTCAGGAATTCCTGGACAAGGACCCCGAAATTAAGGCCGATTCCCTCGTTCCGAATATCACCTATTCCTCGGAGCCCGGCAATATCATCGGTATAGCCCCCGGCCCGGAATCGTTTACGCTTTTTTATAACGAAGATGCCTTCAAGGAGGCTGGGTTGACGCCGCCGCCTTCCAAGGTAACGGAAGCGTGGACCTGGGAACAGTTCGTGGACACCGCCAAGAAGCTGACCTTGGACAACAAAGGGCGGAATGCGGACGATCCGAATTTTGATCCGAAAAACATTAAGCAATACGGAGTGAACCCCGGCAACTGGTGGGGAGCGTACAGCAGCTTTATTTTTTCAAACGGCGGCGACTTTGTCTCCCCGGACGGCAAGACGTTTGCTTTGAACCAGCCGGAAGCCGTCGAGGCGCTGCAGAATATCGCCGATCTGATCAATAAGTACCATGTTGCTCCGTCGCCGCTGCAGGCCAAGAACATTCCGGCAACCAATGTGGCTCTGCAGACGAGAAAAGTGGCGATGGTGATTGACGGACAATGGAATACCAGCACGCTTGCGGAATCGAAGGTTCACTTTAACGTCGGGGTGCTTCCTGTCATGAAGAAGCCGGCGACCACGGTAGTATGCGCGATGTTTTCCATCTTTAAATCGACCAAGCATCCCCAAGAGTCCTGGGAGCTGCTCAAGGCGCTTATTGACCCAGATGCGTCAATCGAGATGCTGACTTACGGCACATGGATGCCTTCGCTGAAGGACTGGTATACGGATGATGCCCTGCTGTCGAAATGGGCGGTGAATCAGCCTTCCCGGCCATCAGGCTACAAAGATGCGGTTATTGACGTCGTGCTCAATCATAGCCATGCTACACCTACCGGTTACGTTAAGAACTTCAACAAGATCATGGATATCGTCAATCCTGCCATGGATAACGTATGGCTGGGCAAGACAACGGCCAAAGAGGCGATGGACAGCATCGCGGCCAAAGCTCAGGCACAGGTGCAGGGACGGCGAGACGTAAAATAGGGGGCTTAAAGTACACATGCAGACGAACATTCCGATGAACGCTCCGGTTCCTGTGCGCCGCAAGGCGGGCGTACGGGAACGCAAAGCTCTGTTCTACGGGCTGCTGTTTACGGCTCCGGCGGTACTTGGGTTTATTCTGTTTACCGCCGGTCCCATGATCGCGAGCTTTGTGCTGAGCTTGACCGATTACAACGTATTCAAGGAGTCGGTGTCCTTTATCGGCTTCGACAACTACGCCCGGCTCTTCTCCGGCCAGGACGAGAGCTTCTACCGCTCGCTTGGCGTCACGTTTTATTTCGTGGTGCTGCGGGTGCCGGCCTGCATCATCATTTCCTTCATTATCGCCCTGCTGCTGAATATGAACATTAAGGCGCGCGCTTTGTTCCGGACGATTATCTATCTACCGAGCATTGTGCCGGCGGTGGCCTCGGCGATGATTTGGATGTGGCTGCTCAACCCGGACCTGGGGCTGATCAACATGATGCTGAAATGGCTTCATCTGCCGACGAGTGACTGGATTTTTTCCGAAAAGAGCGTTATCCCCTCCATCGTACTGACGACGCTGTGGGGCATCGGAGGGACCGTCATCATTTTTCTGGCGGGCTTGTCCGGCATTCCCAAGCAGTACTACGAGGCGGTTGATGTGGACGGAGGCGGGTGGTACCACAAGCTGCGTCATATTACGATACCGATGGTGACGCCGACGATCTTTTTCAACGCGGTGATGACCATCATCAGCTCCTTCCAGGTGTTTAATGAGGCGTATATTTTGACCCAGGGTGGACCGAACGACAAGAGTTTGTTCTTCGTGTTCTACCTGTGGCGGACCGCGTTCCGGGATACGGAAATGGGTTATGCCTCGGCGCTGGCCTGGGTGCTGTTCGTCATCATTTTGGCGTTTACGTTCCTCGTGTTCCGATCGTCGAAATCCTGGGTTCATTACGAAGGAGGCGGGCCGTCATGAGGGAATCCAGACTGAAGCTGGGCGCGGGCTATGTGGCGCTTGGAGTGATCTCGCTGCTGTTTATCATCCCGTTTATTTGGCTGATCCGAAGCTCGCTGATGGATTTATCGCAAATCTTCGTGATGCCGCCGGAATGGATTCCGCATCCCTTCCACTGGGACAATTATAAAAGGGCGCTTACGTCCCTCCCGTTTGGCACTTACTTCGTCAATACGCTGGTCATTGTGGCGAGCGTGCTGATCGGAACGGTACTGACGAGCACGATCTCGGCGTTCGGGTTTTCCCGGATCCGCTGGAAAGGGCGGGATGCCGTGTTCGCCGTCCTGCTGTCGAGCATGATGCTGCCGGGAGCGGTGACGCTCATCCCGAGCTTTCTCGGCTGGAAGGAGCTCGGGTTCTACGATACGTATTATCCGCTCATCGTACCATCCTTTTTCGGAGGAGGAATCTTCAACATCTTTTTACTGCGGCAATTCTATATGGGGATTCCAAAGGACTTTGACGAAGCGGCCGTCGTCGACGGGGCGGGTTACTTTCAAATCTATTGGCGTATCATTTTGCCGCTCAGCCGCTCCGCAGTGATCGTCGTTGCCTTGTTCACCTTCCTGGGCACCTGGAACGACTTTATGGGACCGCTCATTTACTTGAAGAGCGATAGCCGCTTCACGCTGGCGCTTGGCCTTCAGATGTTCCAGGGCAGCTACTCGGCCCAGTGGGATTTGCTCATGGCAGCCTCTGCGGTGGTCATCCTCCCGTGCGTGGTCATTTTTTTGCTGGGACAGCGTTATTTTCTGGAAGGAATTACCCTGACGGGGTTGAAAGGATAAGCATCGCAAGATATTGCATGAAGGGAGAGGGTGCAGGATGACAACGACTCATTCGCAGCAGGGCTGGCAGGGCGTGCCTTTTACTCAAGTGAAGATCCAAGATGAACTGTGGAAGCAGAGGCTGGAGGTATGCAAGCAGGTGACGCTCCGGACCTGCCTGGACAAATGCGAATCGACCGGGCGGATCAGCAATTTCGCCAAAGCGGCCGGCCTTATGGAAGGGGAATTCGAGGGTATCTATTTTAACGACTCCGATGTGTACAAGGTGCTTGAAGGCGCGGCATATCTGCTGATGGCGGACCGGGACCCCGAGCTGGAGGCGGAGATCGACCGGATCATCGGCTTGATTGCAGCGGCGCAGGAGCCGGACGGATACCTGACGACGTATTACACGCTTGAAGCCCCGGACCGGAAGTGGACGGATATGGAAAAGCACGAAATGTATAACGGCGGGCACCTGATCGAAGCGGCGGTTGCGTACCACGCGGCTACAGGCAAGCGCACGCTGCTGGACGTGGCCTGCAAGCTGGCTGACCATTACGACAGCCTGTTCGGGCCGGGCAAGCGGCACTGGGTGGAAGGTCATGAGGAAATTGAGTTGGCGCTGATCAAGCTGTATCAAGCGACCGGTGAGGAGCGTTATTGGAAGCTCGCCCTGTGGCTGCTCGAGGAGCGGGGGCACGGGCATGGCCATGGTGCGATATGGGACCGCGAGGAGTGGGGACCGGCGTACTGCCAGGACGATGTGCCTGTCCGCGACATCGAGAAGGTGAACGGGCACGCCGTCCGTGCGATGTATTTGTACACCGCCATGGCCGACGTGGTGCTGGCCTCCGGAGACCGGACCTACGAAGACGCCCTGCGCAAAGTGTGGGCGCACACGGTCGAGCGGAACATGTACATTACCGGAGGCATCGGGCCGTCCCGGCATAATGAAGGGTTCACGCACGACTATGACCTCCCGAACGAGAGCGCTTACTGCGAAACCTGCGCCTCGATCGCGATGGTGTTCTGGAACCACCGGATGAGCCTGCTGTTTGGCGAGGCGAAGTACGCCGACGTCGTGGAACGCACCATGTACAATGGGGCTTTGGCGGGGATTTCGCTGTCCGGCGACCGCTTTTTCTACGTCAACCCGCTGGCGTCGCAGGGCAATCATCACCGGACCGAATGGTTCGACACATCCTGCTGCCCGACGAATTTGGTGAGGTTTCTGCCTTCGATCGGCGGATACAATTACGCCGTGAACGAGGAAGGCCCCGTCATGCTGCAGTTCGTCGCCGGTACGGCCGACCTGGAACTGAAGGACGGCAGCCGGGTTTTGATGAAGACCGTAACCCGCTATCCTTGGGACGGGCATGTTCATGTCGAGGTGGAGCCGGCCCGGGAGGCCGAATTCGCGGTGCGGCTGCGCCTGCCGGGATGGTGCCGCGGGGCGAAGCTGTCCATTAACGGGGAGAACGTGGCTCCTGCGGATTGGACCATAGACCGGGGATTCCTCGTGCTCAGCCGCCGCTGGCAGCCAGGCGACACGATTGACTACGTGATGGAGATGCCGGTTCAGCAGGTGCACGCTCGGCCGGAGGTCGAGGCCGACCGGGGACGTGTCGCGGTTCAGCGCGGGCCGCTGGTGTACTGCCTGGAGCAGGCGGATAACCCGGAACTCGTTTATGACGAGTTTGCGGTCCGGCCGGGCATTTCCTTTGGCCTGGAGCCGCGGGACGAGCTGGGCGGCATGGTGGCCCTCACCGGGATTGACGGGCAGCGGCAGTACCGCTTCGTCCCGTACCATTTGTGGGACAACCGGGAGCCGGGATTCATGCAGGTCTGGCTGAAGGAAGAGGAAGACGGGCGGCTGTATTCGGTATAGGGTAAACCGTGTGTATAAGGGCAGTCAGGTGAGCGCAGGTTCACTGTGGCGGCGCGTGTCATAGGTTCACCACATATGCTGGGGTTCGGATTGGATCCGCATTGCGATAATTTTACATGATAGATTGAGGCACCGGGAGAGATCCCGGTGCCTTTTGGCTTGGGGCCCCGAATGGGCCCTGAGCATCTGCGCCTGTTTGTGCGGTTTTGTTATCTTGCGCTTATACTTGGGAAGCCTTCCAAGCCCTCGCCGGCGGCAGTATACTTAAGCCGAGATATTTCTTGAGGTGGCTGCAGCCCTGCAGGATATCCCTTGGTCAACGCTTTTTTACAATTGGATAGGGGGAAGTAAGAGGATGCTTACAACGATTGAACCTAATATTCTCTACTTTGGTACGCCTGTAGTTCTGATCAGCACTTTGAATGAGGACGGTTCGGCCAATTTAGCCCCGATGTCTTCGGCCTGGTGGCTGAATCAGTCCTGCATGCTCGGCATGAGCGGCAAATCGAAGACGGTCCAGAACATCAAGCGTGAGCGCGAGTGCGTGCTGAATCTGCCGTCGGCCGATCTGGTCAGTCAGGTGGATCGCCTGGCGCTGACGACAGGGGCGAGCCCCGTCCCTGATTACAAGGCGGAGATGGGCTACCGGTACGAACCGGATAAATTCGGTCTTTCCGGGTTTACGCAAATCCCGTCGGACCTGGTAAAAGCGCCGCGGGCCGGGGAGTGCCCGGTTCAATTGGAGGCAGAGCTGGTGCAGATCCACTCCTTTGAGGAGCCGAGCTCCATCGCGGCGATGGAGATGAAGATCAAGCGGATCCACATCGACGAGGAGCTGCTGATGGGGGAGAAAAACTACATCAACCCCGAGCGGTGGAATCCGCTGATCATGAGCTTTTGCGAGTTTTTCGGCCTCGGCCGCAAGCTGCACCCGTCGAGACTGGCGGAGCCGTTTATGGCGAAAAACTATGAGAAGTAATCTATAATACAAACAGCGTTAGCAGGTCTGTTGAAGGGAGCATCGGATGGATTCCGGTGCTTTTTTGTTTCGGGTGTGCCGTGAAGGGCGGCAATTCGTGGGCATGCGAGACTGACTTCCCCAGCTACCTACCTTTCCTATTACTATATCCACTGCCACGTACAATATCTCCTATTACTCTATCCTCTATCATTTTCTCCTTACCTTCCCGTTCCAACAATGTCCGCAAACTCCTCCACCCATTCCCACTCCAAACTCATTGTTATATGCCGTGTAACCGCACAATAGAACCGTCGGAAAATAATTTACTAAAAATCCGGATATATAGAAAAATATTTTCTTAAAAGCGTTTACATAAACCTGTGGTTTTGATAGTCTATGAATCAAGAAGCAATCATACATCATTTACCGGAGGAGTGAGGACGAATTGGAGAACAAGCTGAAGTATGATGTGGTGGTTATGGGCGGCGGTATTTCCGGCTCGATGGCTGCGGTGGCGGCCGCAAGCTCGGGGGCCAAGACGCTGATCGTGGAGTCCCACGGGTTTCTCGGCGGTACGCTGACGGCGAACGGCGTCGGGCCGATGATGACCTTCCATGCGGGGGATAAGCTGGCGATCCGGGGCTTTACCGACCAGCTGATCGAACGGCTGAAGCTGCAGGGGAAGTCACCGGGGCATATTTTCGACACGGTCGGCTTTACGTATTCGGTAACCCCGTTCGACGCCGAGGCGATGAAGCATGAACTGGAGTTGATGGTGACCGAAAGCGGCGGGGAGATTCTGTACCACACGATGCTCGCCGGCGTGAAGGCGGAAGACGGACGCATTGTCAGCATCAAGGTGTGCAACAAGTCGGGCCTGACCGACATCGAGGCATCCGTGTTTATCGACGGAACCGGGGACGGGGACCTTTCCGTAGGCGCCGGGGCGGAGTTCACGAAGGGCCGGGAGTCTGACGGGGCAATGCAGCCAATGACGCTGAAAATGAAAATGTACAACGTGAACATCCCCAAAGTGAAGGAGTACATCCACGCGCATCCGGAGGACTTTCCGCTTTACAACGGCGACACCTCCATCATCGAGAAGGCGCCGCGCTTGTCGGTCGGCGGTTTTGACAGCTTGTTCCGGAAGGCGAAGGAGCGGGGCGAAATTTCGATCCAGCGCGAGAACGTGCTGTTCTTCGAAACGAACAATCCGGGCGAGGTCATTCTGAATACAACCCGCATTCTGGGCCATGATCCGACCGATGCGTTCAGCCTCAGCCTGGCCGAGATGGAAGGACGGAAGCAGTGCCGCGAGCTGGAGCTGTTTGTCCGCAAATACATTCCGGGCTTCGAGAACGCAGTTGTGGAGTCCACCGGTCCGAACATCGGGGTACGCAGCTCCCGCCAGATCAAAGGGGTGTACACGCTGACCGCCGAGGACCTGCTGAAACAGAAGCTTTTTGACGATACCATTGCCCATTCCGGTTATCCGATCGACATTCACAGCCCGGACGGGGAAGGGACGAAGCATCAGAAGCTGGAGTGGGGCGGCATGTACAGCATTCCGTATTCCTGCATGATCACGAATTCTGTGAAAAACCTCATCGTCATCGGCCGCTGCATCTCGGCGACGTTTGAAGCCCAGGCGGCCATGCGAACGACCCCGACGACGGGAGCGATAGGCCATGCGGGAGGCGTTGCTGCGGCGTACGCGGCCAAACATGGCGTTAACGTGCAGGATGTGGACATCAAAGCGGTGCAGGCTCAGCTCAAGGAGCAAGGAGCCCATTTGGAAATATAGGCCATGAATCATTAAGCATGTGAAGTAAACATGTGAATGAACCACGTGAAGGAATCTCATGACGAGAGGGGTAACCAAAGTGACTGGTGTAATGTGGGTGCAAGCGATCGGTATTTTGATTGTGTTTTTGGTGTTCGTCGGGCTGATGATGACGCGCAAAATCCCGGCAATTCTGGCGCTTCCGCTGATGGCGATCCTGTTTGCGATCATCGCCGGGGTACCGTGGAACTCGAATAATCCCGATACGACAAGCATTGCCAAAACGATCCTGGCGTCCGGCTCGATGCGGCTGTCCGGGGCGATTGCCGGCCTCGTGTTCGGCGCCTGGTTCGGACAAATCCTGAACAAGGTCGGTATTACCAAATCGATTATCCGCAAAGCCGCCGAGCTGGCAGGGGATAAGCCGATGCTGATCGCGATTTTGTTTTTCGTGACCGCGTCCATTATTTTCTCCGCCGCAGGCGGGCTGGGCATGGTGATCCTGGTCGGTACGATCGTCATTCCGATCATGCTGACCGCCGGCATTTCGCAGTTCGTTGCGTCGATCGTTGTGCTGTCCGCGGTCGGGGTGGGCGCACTTTTCAACGTATCCAACTGGGCCGTGTATGTTGATGTGCTTGGGCTCTCGGTCGACCAAATCGCCGACTACACGATGGTGGCCGCGCTGCCGCTGATCGTGCTTTCCCTGGCCATGATCGTGTTCTATATCCGCAAGGACGGCAAGGGCCGCAGAGCGTGGGCGATGCCCGCAGCTACCGGCGGTGACGGCAAGAAAGTGCCGACCTATGCGCTGATCAGCCCGCTGGTGCCGGTTATTCTGGTGTTCGCTTTTAAAATCGATATCGTTCCGGCCGTCATCATCGGCGCACTCGTCACGATCCTGCTGGCCTGGCCGAAGCGCCCGATCCACGTGCTCTCCAGCGCGCTGATCGAAGGCATTCAGGACGTCGCCGGCGCCATGGCGCTGATGATCGGCATCGGCATCCTGCTCAATTCGGTTATGGCACCGCAGGTTTCGGCGCTGATTTCCCCGCTCATTGAGGCGGTGCTTCCGGGGAATCCGATCATGTACATTCTCTTCTTCACTATCCTGTCGCCGCTGGCGATTTACCGCGGTCCGCTCAACGTGTGGGGTCTTGGCAGCGGCATCGCCGCCCTGTTCGTGACGGCAGGCATGACGCCGGTCGCCGCCATGTTGGCGCTGCGCGTGGTCAGCAACGTTCAGGCCGTATCCGACCCGACGAACTCGCATAACGTATGGGTTTCGGATTTTACGAAGACCGATATCAACGAAATCTTGAAGAAGACGCTGCCTTGGATGATGGTCGCCGTCCTGATCTCGATGATCATCGGCGCATTCATGGTGTTTTGATAAAGACAGCTTTTACGGATGATTCCGGACGGGGAACGGACTGCGCGGCTTGATGCGGACCTTCCCCTGTCCTGACTTCAGGAGGGTAACATGGAGAGAAAAAAAGTTAGGGTAGGCATCGACGTCGGCGGAACGTTTACGGACGCGGCCGTCATCGACAACGAAACGTTTGAAGTCATCGGCAAAATGAAAATCCCGACGACGCACCATGATGAGGACGGTGTGGCAAAGGGGATCGTGCAGATTTTGAACCGGATTCTGGAGAGCCAAGGCATTCTCCCGGAGGATGTCACGTTTATCGCCCATGGGACAACCCAGGCGACCAACGCCCTGCTTGAAGGGGATGTGGCCAGAGTCGGCATCATCGGTATGGGCACGGGACTCGACGGCATGAGCGCAAGGTCCGAGTCCAATCCGGGGGATATTGAGCTGGCGCCAGGCAAGTTTTTGAAAACATATCATACGTTCCTCGACTCCAAAAATCTCACTGACGCAGACATTGAGACCGCCATCGACGCCCTGGTGCAGCAGGGGGCCGAAGTCATCGTCGCTTCCGAGGCGTACAGCGTCGACGATCCGACCAATGAGCTGCGGGTCATTGAACTGGCCAACCGCAAGGGCATCTATGCCACAGGCGGCCACGAAATTTCCCAGCTGTACGGGCTGAAGACGCGGACGCGGACGGCGGTCGTGAACGCATCCCTCATTCCGAAAATGATGGAAACGGCCAACATGACCGAGAAGTCCGTCAAAAACGCCAATATCCAGTCCCAGCTGATGATCATGCGCTGCGACGGCGGCGTGATGAGCATCGACGAGGTGCGGAAGCGCCCGATCCTGACGATGCTGTCGGGCCTCGCAGCCGGGGTGGCGGGCGCTTTGATGTACGAGAAAATTTCGGACGGCATTTTCTTCGAGGTCGGTGGAACGAGCGTGGACATTTCCGTCATTAAAAACGGCAAGGTCATGATCCAGAACGCCCAGGTCGGCGGCCACCGCACGTACCTGCAGTCGCTGGACGTCCGCACGCTCGGCATTGCCGGCGGCAGCATGATCAAGGTGTCCGGCGGCAAAATTACCGACGTCGGCCCGCGGAGCGCGCACATCGCCGGCAAGGAGTACGAGGCGTTTGCACCGGCGGACGAAATCGTCAGTCCAAAGGTGAAATTCGTCAGCCCCCGGGCAGGCGATCCGGCCGAATACGCCATCTGCGAGTGCGGAAATGGACGGGAGTTCTCGTATACGCTGGCGGGTGCAGCCAACATCCTCGGCTACGTGCCGGAGGGCGACTATGCATATGGTAACAAGGAAGCGGCAGTAAAAGCATGGGAAGCCCTTGCCGCACATGTTGGTCTGAGCGTGGAGGAAGCCGCGCGCAAGGTGATGGACATTGCGATCGATAAAACGATGAAAACCGTAAATGAGATGATTCAGGATTATGAGCTGGACCGGGCCTTTGTTACGCTCGTCGGCGGCGGTGGCAGCGGGGCGGTGCTGGTTCCGGCGATGGCCGAACGGGAAGGCTTGAAGAGCCAGATCGCCAGCAACGCGCCTTATGTCTCCACGATCGGTGTGGCGCTGGCCATGGTCAAGGAGCAGCTGGAGCGGACCGTCGTCAATCCGACGGAAGAGGATATCAAGCGGATCCGTGCCGACATCGTGGAGCGGATCGTCCAATCGGGAGCCAGCGAGGAGACGGTGGAGGTCACGATTGAAATTGACAGCCAGAAGAACATTCTGCGGGCTATCGCGACCGGCTCGACCGAGCTGCGCTCCAAAGACCTCGGCCAGCAGGCGATGCCGCTGGAAGAAATGACGGCGGTCGCGGCCAGCTCGGTCGACCAATCGCCGGAGAACACCCGGCTGGCGGCCCAGAGCGGACGCTGGAGCCTGTTCGAAGCGGAGCAGAAGAAGAAATCCCTGTTCGGCCTGATGAAGAAGAAGGTCAACTACGTCGCCGTGCTGGACCGCGAAGGGGTTGTCCGCTTCAAGAAGAGCGGCGTCCAATTTACGAAAGTGACGAAAGCTGCGGCTGATGACCGGCTTAACGAATTTCTGGACGACAATACGATCTACTCCGACGCCAACGCGACGATCCCAAAGGTGTTTGCCTTTTATAAGGAGAAAATGCTGGATCTGACCGGCATGCAGACGAAGGAGCAGCTGCTGTCGATTCTCACGCTTGAAACGGAGATGCTGAAGTCCGAGGACGAAATGATCGTCATTGCGTACCAATAGAACAGCTAAAGAGATGAAGAGATAGATCAAGGTTAGAACACGAAGAGGGGGATGAAAGGCATGCCGGAGTTCCAGGAATTCGGTTGGAATGTTCAACATCTTGGACTGACCGATGAAGTGCTCGCCCATGGGGAGCTCACCAAGGACCCGCTGTACCGCAAAATTCCCAAGGACCGCTTGGCCTATTATGTGGACAGGTCGCTCCAAAGGGGCAGGGAAGCGGCACAGGCCTGCCGGGGCATGTCCATTCGCGAACTGTACCGCAGGGAAGGCCTCCGCTACGAAATCACCGACCGCTCCGGTACGTTTCATCAGCTCTCTCTGCGGGCGCAGATCGATTTCAACCAAACGCCGCCGGAGGTAGTCGTTTACGCCGCATCCCTCCGCGGTATGGCTGATGCATACCGGGCGGTCATGAGCCCGGGAGAACAGGCGCAGCGCTCTTCATCCCCTCAGGACGATGAGCTGGAGCGGCTGGTCGATATCCACCTGGCGCATGAATTTTTTCACTATGTGGAATACCGGGCCGCGCAGTTTACTAACGACATGCTCGAGCCGGTCGAGGTGTTCCGGCTGGGCAGGCGGCTGGTGAAGCGCTCGAGCGTTGTTCAGTGCAGCGAAATCGCTGCCCACGCCTTTTGTAAGGAGATGATGGGCCTGCCTTTCCTGCCGAATGTACTGGATTACGCCTTCCTGATCCAAACCGGTTCTTTAAGCAAAGAGGACTTTTACCGGGAAGTCGAGGCTTGGAAGAGCG
>Ga0224733_1143_pt1 | contig 12664 bp, 11 predicted proteins | sample IA12soil_GW_FP2_FD_161642 | JGI IMG/M metagenome (GOLD analysis project Ga0224733, IMG submission 161642) | Enriched cells from agricultural soil in Iowa, United States - IA12soil_GW_FP2(-) | ecosystem: Environmental > Terrestrial > Soil > Agricultural land | place: USA: Iowa | collected 2017-05-08
GACTGATGACCCCGGAACGTTTTAAGGCAGGCATGGATCTGCTGATGAAAACCTTCGGGGAGCTGGGCGGCCCGGGCGGCGAATTTACGCTGGACTACCGTTACGATGAGATGCTGGAATGGCTGCGTCAGCGGAAAGCACAGTTTGGCAAGCTCAAGCTTCAAGCTCCCGAATCGGATCTCGTCATGGATGAACTGGCGAACACGCTGCGGCTTATTGAACAAGGCGTCGGACTTCACCGCTACATACACCGTATCGGTCTTCCGGATCAAGCGGCTGAAATCAAGTGCCTTACCGAACTTCGAGAGCAGCTGGAGACCATCGTTCGGGAATTCGACCGGCTGTGGCGTATTCGAAACCGGGAAGGCGGTCTGGCATCCAGTCACCGCGCCCTATATCACTTGCTGGATCAGTATCAGGAGCGGCTGAAGGAGCTGAATGCGCAAGGCTGAACGGTTACGCTAAGAGCCCAGTAAAGAATGTGGGCGGGACTTGCTGAATTCTGATTCGTATTGTGCATAAGCTCGACCAATAAGGGAGGAACCGGAAATGAGTGAACAGCGAAACTTGAAAGCGCTAATCGCTGAAATGACTTTGGAAGAGAAGGCGAGCCTTTGCTCCGGACGCGATACCTGGCATCTGCAGGGGATCGAACGACTGGGGATTCCGTCGGTCATGGTTACAGACGGACCGCATGGTCTGCGTAAGCAAAAGGCCACGGCCGATCACTTGGGGTTATTTAACAGCGTTCCTGCTACCTGTTTTCCATCCGCCGCAGGCGTTGCGAGTTCGTGGAACCGCAAGCTGATTGAAGCGATGGGGGAAGCCCTTGGGAAGGAATGTCAGGCAGAGAATGTAGCCATGCTGCTTGGGCCGGGGGCTAATATCAAGCGCTCTCCACTATGCGGACGGAATTTCGAATATTTCTCCGAGGACCCTTATTTGTCTTCTGAGATGGCAGCTGGCCATATTCGGGGTGTGCAAAGCCAAGGTGTGGGCACTTCGCTCAAGCACTTTGCGGCGAACAATCAGGAGCATCGCCGAATGACTTCCGACTCCGTCGTTGATGAACGGACGCTGCGCGAAATTTACCTGGCCAGCTTTGAGGGTGCGGTGAAGCAGGCACAGCCTTGGACGGTCATGTGCGCCTACAATAAGGTGAATGGCGAATTCGCCTCGGAGAACGAACGATTGCTGACGGATATTTTGAAGGAAGAGTGGGGACATGAAGGATTTGTCGTATCGGATTGGGGCGCGGTCAATGATCGGGTCAAGGGGCTTGCAGCCGGGCTTGAGCTTGAAATGCCATCGAGCAGTGGAGAAGGGACTGCGCGAATCGTTGAGGCTGTAAGGAACGGAGAGCTCGACGAAGCGAAGCTGGATGCCGCGGCAGAACGTTTGCTTCGTGTCATCTTTCAGGCGGCAGATCAGCGGCGTCCGGACGCTGTCTTCGACCCGTTACAACATCACCGGCTGGCTCGTGAGGTGGCACAGGAAAGCATGGTTCTGTTGAAAAATGAAGACGGGATGCTGCCGCTGAAGCGCAGCGGAACGATCGCTGTTATCGGCGCTTTGGCGAAACAACCGCGCTATCAGGGAAGCGGCAGTTCGCAAATTAACCCTACCCTTCTGGATGATATCACGGAAGAAATAGCTACATCGGCCAGAGATGCGGAAGTGGTGTATACACCGGGTTACGATTTGAAGGAGGAGGAGACTTCTCCTCAATTGCTGGAACAAGCGAAGCAGTTGGCGGCCTCGGCTTCCGTCGCGGTACTATTCGCCGGTTTGCCGAACAGTTATGAGTCGGAAGGCTTTGACCGCAAGCATTTGCGGATACCGCAAAATCAGGCAGCTCTAATTGAGGCTGTGGCCGAGGTGCAGCCCCATCTGGTCGTGGTGCTGTGCAACGGCGCGCCGGTAGAAATGCCGTGGATCGGTAAAACGAAGGCGGTATTGGAAGCCTATCTTGGCGGCCAAGCGCTCGGCGGGGCCGTTGCCGATCTTCTCTTCGGCGAAGTAAGTCCATCCGGCAAGCTGGCGGAGACGTTCCCTCTCCAGCTTAGCGATAACCCTTCGTATCTGTTTTTTCCGGGGGAAGGAGACAAGGTCGAGTACCGTGAAGGCCTGTTTGTCGGCTATCGTTACTACGATAAAAAGAATCTCACTCCGTTATTCCCGTTTGGGTATGGCCTGAGCTACACTACTTTTGAATATTCCAATTTAATTGTGGATAAAAAACAACTGAAGGATATAGAGAAGCTTCGGGTATCGGTGGATGTGACCAATACCGGTTCGTATACGGCCAAAGAAATTATTCAGCTGTATGTCCGCGACAAAGAGAGCACGGTCATCCGGCCGGATAAAGAGCTGAAGGGCTTTGATAAAGTCGAGCTGGTCCCCGGAGAAACGAAAACGGTAGTATTTGAACTGGATTACCGGAGCTTTGCCTACTATGATGTGGAAAGTAAGGATTGGACGGTAGAGACGGGGGAGTTCGACATTTTGATCGGAAAATCCTCCAGAGATATCGTGCTGACAGAATCGGTAAGCGTATACTCGACAACCGAGCGGAAGCTCCGCTATCACCGCAACTCCACCATCTCCGACCTGTTGGCATCGGAAAAAGGAGCCGCCTTTGTACAGAATTATATCCGCATGCTTCCGTTCGCCGCTGCTGTTGAGGAGTCCCACTCGGAGATGTTAAAGGCTTTTATGGAGTTTATGCCCCTGCGCGGACTGGTTTCCTTCAGCGGAGGCAAATTTACAGAAACGCATTTGAAGGAATTGTTGGATGAGCTGAACATAGAACACGAGTGATAGAAACATTTAAAATTGGAAGCGCGCAAACAGCCGGTCTTTCGAACCGGCTGTTTTTTCTATTTTTTTTGCCGCGTTTGTATACATATGCACCTATCCAAACGTTGTACTGCTTGGAGGGAGGTTGAAAGTGGATAACGAGCAGATGCTGCGGCTGATGCAGGATAAAATGAAACAGATTCAGCGGTACCTGATTCGCCTTGGGGCAAGCAGGGCGGACGCCGAGGATATCGTCCAGGACGCGGTATATAAAGGTCTCCTGTATATTGATTCCATCGGGCCTGATAAGTTTTCGGCGTGGCTGTATCGGGTCGCACTCAATCGATATTACGATATGCTCCGAAAACGCAAACGAATCGAGATTTCGATGGAAGAGGCGACGGTGGAAGGCAGTGAAATTCCAGAGGAAATCCTGCTGCGAAAGGAACGGAGAGAAGAGATCGAAAAGGTGATGGAAGAGCTGACTCCGATCTATAAACAGCTGCTTATTTTAAAATACGAACTGGGTTTTAGCTATAAAGAAATCTCTGAACTCATGGCCATTCGTGAGGAGAAGGTGAAGACGTACTTATATCGGGCACGCAAGTTATTTCAGAAAAAATATGGAGGACTAGATGATGAACGATAACGAATCCAGCTTTGATGATGGGGCGAAGCTGTCGGCTCTCGTCAGGAAGGCACGCCGCAGAACGATACTGAGGAACGCAATCATATCGTTGGCAATTACGATATTTATCCTTGCGGGAGGGTGGTTTGCGAATTTACAGCTGCAGTACAGGAGCTCGGAACATGCGATGCGTGACATTGAGATGCTTAAAGCGATCAGTGGTCCCAATCAGTATATAATCAGTTTCCAATTTAACTACGGCTTTCTTCACGGTACACTCGGGTACCGGACATATAAGCTTGTGGATGGAGTCCCGTTCATCTGGGGGGAAGAAAACTACGAGTTCAGTTCCTGGGGAAGTTTCTCTTTGCCTCCCGGCGACTATTCAGACCTGTCGCTTCTTGACCCAGATATGGAAGCCAAAGGATTTCATTATTCACGCCCCTATAACCGCTATAATGGCGAGAGAGAGATGCTGTTCTATCTTCCGAACGTAAAATACGCGAACTACCTTAACGAGCTTCCGCAGCTGAAGGACATGGATGGACGGAAGCGGGTTGAAATGGGCATTTCTTTTGATAAAAATTATACGGTGGAGCAGATCAAGGCCATGCTTCCGCCAGGTGTCCATCCCGTGTGGTATTGGGTAGACACTTACTCGGATATGAAGCCCTATACGGCCGCTAAAATGCCTGATGGATCCGTTGTTGATCCGTTTCCTGACTGGGCGAGCAGCGTATACGGTTTTGGAGTTCATACGGATAGTAATGATGTTTCTGAAAAGGATTTTCTTAGCGCACTGGAATACGGAGTGCATCACAATCGAAAATATAAGCAGGAATTTAAGAGGATTTACGATTATTTGCGCAAGGATAAGGAACACCCGGAAACAAGTGACGTGCGTCTCTTTGGCGTTGTCGTGACGGGAACGGCCGAAAGCCTGAAAGCATTGCAGGGTCAGCCCTATGTGAAAGCAGCCGTCATGGGTGCAACCGTTGACAGATGAATGAAGTGTCCCGACTTCAACAGGAAAGAAGGTATCCGGTCAGTGCGAACGGCTGCCTTCTTTTAACTCATGGGATCAAAAATAGCATTTTGTAATCGTTTCTATTTTTTGCCGGATATAAGCTACAGCCTCAATAGGCTCCACGATTTTTGCTTCTCCCCCTAAGGGCCAAATCAAATCTGTAAAAAATTCGATTTTCTGAACGGGGATCCGCATGCGTAAAGTACCTCTTCCATCTTCATGGAGTTCTATGTGAGCACTGAACCAGACGTTGGTTTCAAGCGAACGTACGCCTTCTTCTGTTAATTCGACGATCAAATCGCACTGCTGATCAAAGCGGGACAAATCCGGTGTGATCCAATCTAATACCGATCGTCCGCTCAGATCCTGCCGGTCATGAAAGGCATCGTTCAAACTTGCTGAGCTGATCCGGTCTGCGCGGAAAAGCCGGTAGGTCTGGCGGAGGAAGCAATAGGCCGGACAATACCAGTATCCTTCGCTCGCATAGAGGCCGACGGGCTGAATATCTCTTTGCGTGACGCCATCGCCGGATTTATACGCAATGGTCACGACGCTGTCGTTCATGATCGCTTGCAGCAGGGTCTGGAGGCAGTCGGCGGACATCGTCCGATGAGGATTCCAGATGACCACCCGATTTCGCAGCCGGTCGATCTGCTCTTTCGTATCGGCAGGTAAGTAGTGATAGAACTTGTGAATCGCCGAAGCCGCACTCTCGTCAAAAGGAACGGAACCAAAGTACTGCAGGGATTGGCAGGCAAAAAATACAGCGACCGCTTCGTTCTCTGAAAAGGCAATCGGCGGAAGCATCCTTTCTTGGAGCAGCCGGTAACCGCCGCCGCGCCCCTGCACGGAATAGATCGGAAACCCAACTTCGCTCAGTTCCTGCAAATCCCGGGTAATTGTCCGCGGAGACAAGCCGAACTCGTCGGCAAGCTCCCTGACCGTAAATGACCTTTTGGCGTTAATCACCATCATTAATTGAATCAGGCGCTGTGATTTGATCAATACACGCTCATCCCTCGCCACATATTTTTCTTCCATATTATCACATAAAATAAGCCAAGTTCTGACTTATTTAGGTGTTATATTCATGCTCGTAATGATCCTCTGCCCCGAAGAAAGGATGAGAGACATGAATCCGGAAATATCCCGCATCAAAGATTTGCTGTTTGAAGAGATGGAGCTGGCGCTCACGACAACCGCCTCGCTGCTCTCCATGATTGAGGAGGAGCACTGGGAGTATCGTCCTCGCGAGAACATGCGGAGCTTAATCGAGCTTGCCCGCCATCTTGTTCAGGTCCCCGAGCAAGAGCTGGCCATTTTGCAGGAACAGCCCATGGAGCAGGTTAGGAGTCTGGTCATGTCTGTTATGCATGTAAAAGACGCAGCCGCCCTGTCAGAGGTCATGCATCGCGGAGTCTCAGCGTTAAAAGACTACATGAACAACTTGGATGAGGCAGCTCTGCTGTACAAATCGACCGCCCCTTTTTTTGCCAAGCACCAGCCGTCTGTTCAGATCAAATGGTTGATCGAGATTACGACGCATATCTATCACCACCGCGGCCAAATGTTTACCTATATGAAGCAGATTGGCATCCCGGTTTCGATGTACGATCTGTACGGGTCGGCGTCAAAGTCGTGGACGTTATGAACCATAGGCGGGAAATAGTTGTACAAATGGAACAGTGTAGAAGAAATAAAAAACCGGCACAAAGTGTGCCGGTTCCATGCAACGTTGGGGTTGTTAAAAAAGCCATAGATACATAATAGTCTATAAAAAATTTTAAAATAAGTCTATTCCTTTTTTGGGATAGATTGTATGTTATATAAGCGACCGCGGCGCAAATACGTTAAGGGAGATCCTTCATGGAGCCATATTATTGGGATGGTCAAATCGAGTATTTAAAAAGATCTACTGCCTTGTATTATAACGATGATTATATTGATTTTCTGATTCATCGCGTTTGGAACATTGTTGATCCCGTTCGAATCGTAGATTTTGGATGCGGGTTTGGGCACTTGGGGCTCCGATTGCTGCCTCTGCTGCCAACCGGTTCGGAATATGTCGGTGTCGATGCCGGTGTAAACCTGATAGAGCACGCAAGAGAGCTCTTTCGAAATCTACCATACCGTTCGGAGTTCATTGCTGCGGATTTTAACTCGGTATGCTTTGATGAGGAATTTGATCTTGCCGTATGCCACGCGGTGCTGCTGCATATGAACGACCCGCTTAGCACGCTGAAAAGAATGAAAGCTTCTGTCAAACCTGACGGAAAAGTTGCTGCATTCGAGCCTCATTGGATCGGAAATAGTGCAGGTTTCCACTTGGATGGCATTGATCAATCCACGGTGATCCCATTGGGGCAGTTGCAGGAGTTGTTTGAGCGAGACTTGAAACGCACCGGTAAGGACGGAAACATCGGAATAAAGCTGCCTTTATATTTCAATCGGTTGGGATTACGTAATGTCCAATGCCGGTTGAGCGATAAAGTAAACATTTATGATCCTACAGCGGAGATGGGAGCTGATATTTATGAAGCTATGCAGTTCAGCAGCCCGGGGGAGCGTTCAGCATTTATTGATAGCCTGTTAGAGAGAGGAATGTCAATGGAAGAGGCCATCCGACAATATGAATGTGAAAATGCAACGTCGGAGTTATTTACCTCATCAACTGCGGCCACCTATGCAGCGGGTATGAAAATCACCTTCGGAACGGTGTGAGGGATAACCCACCCAAAACTATAAAGCAGATCAAAGCAGCGGATCCCAACGATCGGCTGCTTTTTTTCGCTAACCGTTCCGGATAACCTCATTTTATAACGCACTGTATGGTACAATTTGGAATTATGAGAACATCTTTGGGGAGGTAACATGCACTTAAAAGCATGCATATTGATCATCTGTTTCGTCTTAACGGGATGTTTTGCAGAGAGTAAGGAAACGACGTCACCTGAGAGGGAATCTAGCCCTGCCAATATAGAGCTGGTGCCCGTTGATTTGTTCAAGGGTGAGGCAGCCAAGTTCAAGCCATTCGTCGGGGCGATGTCCGGTGCATTTAAACTGAAATATGAAGGGAGCAAGCCAAACGCTAATTTGGACATAGACATTTGGAAGGACGGTCAGAGAGTAGATTCTCTAGGCTGGATAGGGGATGTGTTTTACAGTCCTGATGAGCAGAAGAATAACGAAATAGAAGTGATAATATCCATGGATATGGTATCTATTGGGGAGAAGGACGAGTCTGCAGTCATTAAGGTAGGCATTGTTAATCGCTCGGGAACAGACCTAGCCACATTTCATATCCCTTGGGAGAAGAAGCTGACGGCCCGAGGATTAATCCAGGATGCGGAGCCGCGTTCGTTTACGGGCGATCAGGCCGTGCATGTGTTTGGCATGCAAGCCACAAGCTCCAATACCATGCGTACATCGGATCTTTCAACGGAATCGTTAAGCCAAACGGAATGGGCGCTCGTATTCACCTTACAGTTTGAGGAGTAATAACCTTTAAGGTAAAGTTCTAGCGTGTTTCCTCATTTCTTATGAAACTTTATATTCACAAGGAGAAATCATGGACCCCCAAATAAAATTAATGTTCCTGAACGAGCATGCCGCAGAAGGTGCTGCCCGGTTTGGCGTTAGCCCAAAGGAGCTGACTTTCATCGGCGGTTTTCAGAACTTTGTTTATTTCTACATGAAGGGTGATTCAAAATATATCCTCCGTTTCACCCCGAGCACGCTTCGCACATGGAAAGGTCTTGCGGCTGAGATCGAATGGATTCGTTATCTTTCGGCGAATGGACTTTCTGTTTCAGAACCGGTATCTTCAGTTGACGGTAAAGACATTGAACGGGTGCAAGGAAATGCCATTGATTTCTACGTGACGTCATTCAAGCACGCGAGTGGTCGTAAAATCGGGTACCCAGAGTGCTTAAGAAATGCCATGCTTTATGAACAATGCGGACGCATCACCGGCTATCTTCACGAACTGTCGAAGCGTTATAACCCAACGCTCAGAAGACATACTTGGAAGTCTAATGAATACCTGTTGCAAGCCAAAAATGTGCTGCTCTCAGAGCATCAACCAATTCTTCAGGCCCTGGATGAGCTTAAAGCACAGCTGGCAGGACAGCCAGCTGCAGAGGATCAATTCGGTTTGATCCACGGGGATATTAATGTCGGGAATTTTATGGTGGATGAGGCTGGAGGAATCACACTTTTCGACTTCGACGAATGCCAGTACAGCTGGTATGTCGAAGACATCGCCGTCCAGCTTTATTATTTGCTGTATGTTTATGGGGAAGATTCGAAATCCGAACGGAAGGCGCAGTATGAACTGTTCGTTAAACATTTCGTACGTGGCTACACCGAGGATGGACGTACTATGCCTGATGGCTGGAAAGACCATCTGCCGCTCTTCCTTAGACTGCGTGAAATCATTGTATTCGTCGGGATGCACCGGAGCTGGGATTTACGTGAACCAGACGATTGGACCCGCGATTTTTTGCAGGATAGTCGGATGCGGATCACGAAAGGAATATCGTTGATTGATGAGTTCTTTTAAACGTTCAAAAATCATTTATGAAGCCCCAATCGCGGTTTAAGGAGTAGATATTGGAATGGAGCGGCTACTCCTCCCTTAGAAATGCAAAAAATACACACAGCACGAAACCTATTTGTGCTTCGAAAGTTATGATTTAGGCTGCCGCTTCTTAACGGCAGCCTGTTCAGCGCTCATAAGAAATACCCATAATTCCCGCAGAAAGAGTTCGGTGCTACCGAAGTCGCAGCCCGCCGTCCACCTCCAGCACGGTTCCGGTCACAAACGTGTTATCGATTAAGTAACGGACCGCTTTGGCTATATCCTCCGGCTGGCCTATTCTGTTAACCGGGGCTTGCTCTTTGTAAAATTCATGCGCAGCGTTTTTTTGATCTTCCGGCAGCCAATTCCACCAAGGCGTATCTACGACGCCAGGAGATATGGCATTAACGCGCACAGGAGCCAACTCTTGTGCCAATATGGGAACCATAGACTCCAAGGCGGCGTTTATCGCGGTGAGTCCGGCATTGCCGGGCGCGTAGGAACGGGCCGATATCGATGTAAGGAAGGTGATCGAACCGTTGTCGCTCAACGTATTCAGGCTGAGCTGGGCAGACATCACTTGCGGCCAAAACTTGGCATCGAACCCTTTGCGCAATTCATCGAGCGAGAGCTCACGGAAGTTTCCGCCACCTTTAGCCCCCGAAACGGCAATGACCAGGTGATCAAAGCTTCCTTGACGTTCATAGAAAGATTTTAGATCTTCATAAGAAGCTGCATTGAGCTGCTCTCCTTTCGCACCCGGACCCAGATGCTGAAGAGCGGTCTCCAACTTGGCCTGATCCCGTCCCGTGACGACGACGTCAGCACCCATTTCGATCAACAACCGGGCTGATGCCAGCCCCATTCCGGATGTTCCGCCCATAATAAGGGCACGTTGACCTTTTAAAGATTGTTCCATTGGTTCGACTCCTCACTGTGCTTGATTGAACTTCTGGTTTGAATTATAATATATTACGTAACGTTCTGTAAATAAATTATTTTAAGGGAGCTATCATGGATACTGAGCACGACAAAACAACAGCCGTAGGTCGGCCAAGAAGCCAAAAAGCGTATGAAGCCGTAATGAAGGCGGCTCTTGACCTTCTCAAATCGGGCGGGTACCCGAGCTTAACGATGGAAAAAATCGCAAAAGAGGCCGGTGTTGGAAAACCTACGTTATACCGCTGGTGGCCAGGTGTTCCTTTTATCGTAATGGAGGCGCTGAAACTGCACGTGAACACGGAGATCGGCCTGCCGGATTCAGGCCATCTCAAGAGCGATGTGCGTGAATATTTAAGCCGGACGTTCCGTTCCCTGTTAGAAGGAATGGATGAAATCGTATGCAGTTTGATGGCGGAAGCCCAATTTAACCCTGAATTTGCCGCAGCCTTTCGTGACAACTTTATCTTTTCGCGCAGAGCAGCCTTGATTCGGTTGTTGGAGCGGGGACAGCAGCGTGGCGAATTGCCAGAGGATGCAGATTTGGAGCTTATCGCGGACTTGTGTTATGGATCGATGTGGTACAGGCTTCTGAACCGGCATTCGACACTGGAGGATCCTTTTGTGGATAACCTCGTATCGTACTTATTCGATTCCCCGCGTCCGAAGAACTAAAAATAAATTTGCCGGCTGATTTTAAAAATCGGTCGGCTTTTTTTGCATGGCGTTAAACACTTGCAGCGTCCCGTATCTTAGTAAAAGGTCATCCAGTTTGGCATCTGATCAGGATCAATGGGTAGACAGATACAATAAAATCATTTATGTTATTACTTATTAAAAGTGTTTTAATAAGTACGTAAGGGGAGGTTGGCGGCAATGAATCCCGTGACGCACAATACGATGCGAGTCAAAAAGATGAATCAGGAGCTCGTGCGGCAAGCGCTCAAATCGATAAAGCAGGGTACCAAATCGATGGTGGCGCAAATTACCGGATTAAGCGTGGCGACCTGCGGCAGCATTCTGAACGAAATGCTGGAGACCGGTGAACTGCTCGAGCTGGATCGAGAGGAATCGAGCGGCGGCCGTCCGGCCAGACTGTATCAGTATAATGTGAACTATGCTTATATCGCCTGCGTGATCATCCGGGCCGGCGTGAAGGTGCACTCCCTCACGTACAGGGTCGCCAACCTGGCCGGTGAAGCGGTAGAGGAAGGGCAGCAGGAAGCGGGCCGGATCGATGTTACAGCGATTGAGAAACTGATTGACGGGCTCATCTCCCAATACCCGCAAATCCGGGCGGTTGGGATCGGCGTTCCGGGTGCCGTTTATCAGGGCGTAATCAATGTCAGCGATATTCCTGAACTGATTCATGCCCCGCTGGAGGCGATCATTCGCGACAAGCACGGGATCGAGGTCATTCTGGAGAACGACATGAACTCGACCGTGTACGGCTTTTACCGAAAGCAGGAGTACGACAGCGAGAAGTCGATTGCGGTTGCAACTTTTCTCGAAGGGAGCTTGCCGGGCGCCGGGTTAATCGTCGATGGGCATATTCATCGGGGGAATACCCGTTTTGCCGGAGAGATCGCCTTTTTACCGTATGGCATTTCGCAGGCGGAGCAGCTGCGGCAGCTGCACGACCGGGAGACCTTCCATTCCCTGGCTTCGCATGCGGTGTCCAGCTTGATAGCGATCATGAACCCGGAGACGATCGCTCTGACGGGAAGTCTGGTACAGGCAGATGATATCCATCTGATCCGCCAGGAATGCCTGAAGTATATCCCGGAGATGCATATGCCGCAGCTGGCGCTGCTGGAGCATCCGGATGAGGACTACATGTACGGGCTGACGACCATGACGTTGGAAAGCCTGGCTTATTCCCTGCAGTTGGTAGAGAAGCGGAGGTGAGGGTCAGCCTAATGACATCTGTGAAAAGTAAACCGCATCCGGGAACGGTCCGGAATATTCTGTTTCTGCTGTTTGCCCTGCCGGGTCTATCCTTTGCATCATGGGTCTCCCGCACGCCTGACGTTCGGGACACGCTTCAAGTCTCCACCGCCGGAATGGGGATGATTATATTTGCGATTGCCGCGGGCTCTTTGTTCGGCCTGCTTACGTCAGGTTCGATCGTAGCCCGGAAAGGCGCACGATTTGTCATCCTGATCAGCTCTTTGCTGATTGTGATTGGCTTCGTCGTTACGGGAATCGGCACGTCGCTGGCTTCGGTACCCGTGGTTATTATCGGCCTAATCATTTTCGGCGGCGGCTATGGTACGGCGGAGGTTGCGCTTAATGTGGAGGGCTCAGCTGCGGAAAAGGCGTTGAACCGGACGCTCTTACCGGCGTTTCACGGCTTTTTCAGTGTGGGGACGCTTGTGGGTGCAGCACTCGGCGCTGCTGCGGTCGCCATCCATCTTCAGGTGATGGTCCATTTCACGATCCTCGCCTTAATTATGGCCGCAGCTGTACTCTATGGCTGGCGTTACCTGCCTGAGGATTCGGGGAAAGAACCGGCAGGTGCTGGAGCACCTAAAGGATCGGCGCTTCAGCAGCAGTTAAGGATGTGGACGGAGAGGCGCACCTTGCTGATTGGAATCATCGTTTTGGGCATGGCGTTTGCCGAGGGTTCCGCCAATGACTGGCTGCCGCTCACCATGGTGGATGGCTACGGGGTAAGCTCGCTGACAGGTTC
>Ga0224733_1150_pt1 | contig 12474 bp, 12 predicted proteins | sample IA12soil_GW_FP2_FD_161642 | JGI IMG/M metagenome (GOLD analysis project Ga0224733, IMG submission 161642) | Enriched cells from agricultural soil in Iowa, United States - IA12soil_GW_FP2(-) | ecosystem: Environmental > Terrestrial > Soil > Agricultural land | place: USA: Iowa | collected 2017-05-08
TCTTAGTTTCCGTCTGTTTCATCGGGAAAGCTTCCTCTTTGGAAACGCGAATCCGATCTGGCGGAAAGTGTTTTTTGAAGTATTTCAATACCCGAAGATGGATATCTCTGTCGTACCAAGGGGTTAATCCGTGCTCCTCGAAAAGAGCTGGCATACCGAGTCTGGCTGAACGCTTACCAAGCATACCGTCTCCTATCAGCAGTGTATCGATCCATACGTAATCTGCAATTCCGCTAAGAGTCTTGGGGAAATCAGGTGTGAACGGCAGTACCGGCGAGATGGAGGCCTGCGTTCGGATTCCTGCTTCACGAATTTCCTGCAAAGCACTAAGACGGAGGCGAATACCAGGTGCCTGCGGGGCAAAAATCCGCTTCATATCCTCCCGGTCGGTCTCCACTGTCATGGATACCAGCAGTTCGCATTTGTCCTTAAGCTGAGTCAACAAGTCAATGTCCCTTGTGATGAGCGGTCCGCGCGTTTGAATTTGCAGCGAATCCGGTGGATAGCTGATCATTTCCTCGAGAATTCCCCGGGTTATGCCCGCTTTGCGTTCAATAGGCTGATAAGGATCGGTGGCGGATGACATAAAGATATGAACGGGTTTGTTTTTCTTCCGCAGCTTTAATATCTCCTTGCGGTAATTTTCGGCCGCGTTCGTTTTGACCTCCAGCCAGGTTCCCCAGGGCATGTCTTTAAATTTCTGGATGGGCATTTCCCTTACATAACAGTATTTGCAGGCAAAGGCACAGCCGCTGTATGAATTTAACGAGTGGGTGAACCCCACATCCAAGTATCCTTTTACTTCGGTGAGGATGGTTTTGGCCGTGATTTCCTTCGTTTCGATATTCATATCCACAGCTCCTTTCCCATATTGTAACCGATGTGGCGGAGATTTAGGGAGAGAACTCGCCTTGGTTAACATAATAAATATTACGTAACCTTCCGCATGTTCATTTAAAATTGGCAGAGCTGCATTTGCAAAATGTTTTACACCTGTTCCATCTTTTCCGGGTAAATAAGTCATCATCTGTCTTGTTTATTTCGTATCCTGAGCGTGTCTTCTCATTTGATTTGACGAGACGATAATACTGCCAATAAGGAGAAATAATGATGAGAGTGGATATTGATTTCGGGAAGCCTCATACAACTGCTTGGGATGTCAACACGACCTGCGGAAGGGCATTTGAAGCGTTTCGTACCGCATTTGAATACGGTGAAACGGCGGATTTTCTCGCGCTTGTGACTGACGATTTCCGTTTTTCCGTACCCTTGCCGTATGACGATTGGAAAGAGCCGCAGTTCGGAAGTCAGCGGTTCATCGAGTTGGTCCAATTTGAAAGGGAAGTGCTGCAAGTAGCATTAACCCCGCAGTTTCAGCTCTTTGATTCTCAGTACGGAGTGGTCGTTTTTCGAGCAGAAGGTCTGCTCAGTAACCACCCTTATCACAACGTACTTACCGTCGTGTTTGAATTTGAAGACGAACGGATCAGATCCTTCCATGAATTTGTCTGGATGCCGCTGAAAAACTACTGAGAGCTGAATCCCTGATCGGAATGGCCGGTGATTGTCTCAATACGCCTCGCAGGGCCTCAAGACCCGTTACGAGGAATTCCCTGGTGAGAATCACAGATCGGCTATGCCGGTCTTGATGAACCGGGCGATCCGGATAGCGTCGGAAGGCGGGTAACGAATAAGCTTTAATATGTTTTGAAAAGTCCGGCATGCGCCGGGCTTTGCTGCATTTATTACAGGTATTCGGTTGCGGCAATTCATGTTGAAGAAGCAGGATAATCGGGGGTGGCCGATGAAATCGTACGACGTATCCATTAAAATCGGTGTCAGCAGCGGTATAATGGTTATAGCGTGTTGGAGTGTTTTAAGAAAGGATGCGATCTCATGAAGAAAATCATGAACAGACCGGAGACACTCGTTGCGGAAATGTGCAGCGGTCTCGTATTGGCCCACCCGGAGCTTGAGTTTATCCGTAAATACAACATCATCAAGAAAAAAGTGATCCAGCAGGATAAGGTGACGCTGATCAGCGGCGGCGGCAGCGGCCACGAACCGGCACATGCGGGTTTCGTCGGCAAAGGCATGCTGGATGTAGCCGTCTGCGGCGACGTGTTTGCTTCCCCGTCCCAGATTCAGGTGTACAAGGCGATCCGCTCTTCTGCGAGCAAGAAGGGGACGCTGCTGATTATTAAAAACTATAGCGGCGACATCATGAACTTTAAAAATGCGGCCCATCTCGCTGCCGAAGACGGCATTCAAGTCGACTACGTGAAGGTGGATGACGATATCGCCGTTGAAGACAGCTTGTATACCGTCGGCAAAAGAGGCGTCGCCGGAACGGTGCTCGTACATAAAATCGCAGGAGCCGCAGCGGAAGCGGGCTTACCGCTGGAAGAAGTTAAGCAGGCCGCCCAGAATGCAGTCGATAACGTGAAAAGCATCGGATTTGCGCTCACGTCCTGTACAGTGCCGGCCAAAGGCAGTCCGACGTTTGAGATCGGTGATCAGGAAATGGAATACGGCGTCGGCATCCATGGCGAGCCCGGCATCCGGCGGGAGAAGCTGATCACGGCTGACGAACTGGCCTCCCGAATGGTTGCCGAGCTGCTGGAAAGCTTGCGTATCAGCGACAGTGCACCCGCGGAGGTGGCCGTCCTGGTAAACGGATTCGGCGGTACGCCGCTGCAGGAACTATACCTGCTGAACCATGCGGTCATACGTGAGCTTGCCGCACGGAACGTCACTGTGTATAAAGTTTTCGTGGGCAACTATATGACAAGCATTGATATGGCAGGCGCGTCGTTGTCGATCATGAAGCTGAATCCCCAGCTGAAGCAGCTGCTTAGCGAGGAGTGCGAGACGCCAGCTCTGACCGTTCGTGGACCATTCGAGCCGGTACAGTACGTACCTGATGAAGGGACCGTCCGACACCCGGCATCCTTCGGCGCCGCTACCGATGAAGCGCATGGAGTCATACACAACAATAAGCTTACACTGGAGAACCTGGTTTATCTGGTTGATCGCATGAGCGGCGTCATTATCGTAAACGAAATTCCGTTCTGCGAGCTGGATGCTCATGCCGGTGATGGTGACTTTGGGATGAGCGTGGCCAAAGGGTTTAAGCAGCTCAAATCCGAGTGGGAGGAGCTCACCTCACAGGCGCAAGATATCGGAGGATTTCTTGATGCCTGCTCTCTAATCATTATGGAGCATTGCGGCGGTGCCTCTGGTCCGATCTGGGGTTCGGCCTTCCGGGCGGCAGGCAAATTTGTGGGGAACCGGAGCGAGCTGTCCGTTACGGACATCGCCGGCATGATGGGTGCTGCCGTGAAGGGAATTCAGGATACGGGTGAGCGTTCCTTTGGACGGGGTGCTGTTGTGGGTGACAAAACGCTGATCGATGCGCTTGTTCCCTATGCCGAAGCTTGGGCGAAGGCGGCCAAGCAGGGCACCGATCTAATCGGCGCAGGCCTGTCCGCGGCAGAGGCAGCCGTTGAGGGGGCCAAGCAAACCGAGCACATTGCGGCCCGGATGGGGAGAGCCGGAACGGTTGGCGACCGGAGCATCGGTTACCCGGATGCGGGAGCCTACGCATTAGGCGTAATTTTTACCGAACTCGCGCATTCCCTTAAACCATCGGATCAGTGAGATTCTATGAACGCTCAAAGGAGGCATGAAATTTTGAATGATGGCCTTAGTAACAAACCTTCTGCCCGGGATCTAATGGAATATCATGCGGAGGCTATGTTTACCCATGACCGCAGCGGACGCCTGCATCTGGTCAATGAACCTTGGCCTGGTTCAGACCCGGCTCCGCGATTGTTCCTGGGAAGGACGACGGAGGGAAGGAACGTTTGGCGTTTCCGTCACGACGTTCCTGACCAACTGGTGAAACAGCTGGAGAGTTGGTGTGCCGAAGAGGCTGCGGTCGTTGACTTTCAGGATAGGCCGAAGCATGAGAAGGATTATTGGAACCTGCTGCAAGGTAAAAAGATGACGATGGGGCCTTGCTTTTCTATTGAAAATGAAACGAGAGAGGCATCCGTGGATGTGCAGCGGATCACGCAGGAAAATGTGAGGCAGCTTGCGCGGGATGGATTGGAATGGCTCGCTGACGAGATCAGCTATACGCAGCCCTGCGTTGCGGTGGTACAGGAGGGCCGAGCCGTCTCCGTGTGCCGCAGCGTCCGCATCGGTACGAAGGCGCATGAAGCCGGACTGGAAACGTTAGAACAATTCCGGGGCAGGGGATACGCTGCTGCAGCGACGGCGGGATGGGCTGAAGCCGTCCGGGAGCTCGGCTGTATTCCGCTATACAGCACCTCATCGGATAATCTATCTTCTCAGCGCGTCGCGGGGAAAATGGGGCTTTCTTTCTATGGCGTGAATTTTTCGATTTATTAATAAAGTGATTAGGGCGTTCGTTGATTCGCTGACACGATTGTGGAATTTCCAGTGTATTGATTAACTGAAGAGAGCGTGTTTGGACTTGTTCCAAACACGCTCTTATACTCTCAAGGCAATTTCCGGTTAGCTGGCTATCAAGCTCAAAGCTGTGTGTATCCGTTATTTGGAGCTTTGCTCCAGAAGTGAACGTAGGTCCGGGCCCGCACACTCGCAGGGACTACGGATAACAATCTATAAATTCAGATGGTCGTATGGTAGTCTTTTGGTATTAGAAGGCATTCATCCCAATTCAAAGAGGTACTATCCATGACAAACGAAAAATTGAAGCGGCTGGCACAAAGGTTTGGCATCCATGGGGCTTCATTCGATTTTCTCCGGCATAACGAAAACGAAACATACAAGGTAAATGCGGGCGACGGCCGCAAATTTGTGCTGCGAATCCATCAGCCTTGCCAAGAGGGAATGACCGGTAAGCAGCATACCTATGAAGGACTGCTGGGTGAACTGCATATGCTGGAGGAGCTATCCCATAACAGCGGCTTTAGTGTCCAGACCCCGATCCGTAATTCGGAAGGGAGCTTGATCACCGTGGTGGAGCATAATGGACGTCAGCTGAATTGCTCCATGCTCTCATGGTTAGAGGGGAGGGACCTCAATAAAACGGATGTCAGCCAACCCGGATTGGTACGCAGGCTCGGCAGCCAAATCGGCGAGCTGCATGCTTTTTTTCGTGGTTACTATCACAAAACGCTGGAAAATCGGCCCATCCAGGGGATGGCTTACAATCAATGGCTGGCCGAAACGGTCCGGAAAGGACTCAGCCTAGGCCTGTTTACAGCATCCGATGTCGACATCATTGATGAAACCTTGCGGGAAATCAACAAGCTTTTAGCTGCGTCAGCTGAGACTCCTTCCGGTAGGCTAAGACTCGTTCATGGAGATCTGGGACTAGGCAATGTAATTATTTCACCAGAAGGCATTATGAGCTTTATCGATTTTGGTTTTTTCGGAGAAGGTTACGAACTGCTGGACGTGGCGATGGGGGCCATCATGGTGCCGCCCGAACACAGGGACGTGCTGTTAGATGGGTATTATGAAGTGATAGGACGCAGTATAAGCCCAGACGATAGGGTTCTGCTGGACGGCTTTGCGCTCGTGGCAATCATCGGGTATTATGCATTTCAAATGCCGAATGAAGCGGTTCATGGGTGGATGCGGGAGCGGATGCCGCGCTTGTGCGCAGAATACTGCAAGCCGTTCCTGCAGGGTGAGCGGATCTTTTCCAAAGTGTAAGCTGTGAGCGGAAGCCGGAAGCCTTTATATACGCCTTAAAGCAGGGATTCCGGCTAACTGCTGTAATATGACTTATGGATGAGCTGCAGATTGCAGCACCCATGGGCCGATGTATTTGGCTGCATCGTTGAGAATGGTTAAATGCTTCTCGCCGGGCACCGTCTGGATGAGGGACCTATCCTTGACCTGGGATGCAAGACCTGCAAAGGCCACGACTTTTCGTGGTATCATGATTTCATCCTCAGTGCCAATCCAGAGCCCAAATGGCTGATCGATTCCGGCTACTTCCTCGGAAGGCTTCAAAGGATTGAGCGCCGACGCCATGTTGACGCTGTTGTACTGTATCAGCCCCAGGCCAGACTTCAACTGCTTATCCGAATAATTGTAGCGGACACCCGCAGCATGGCCTTTTGCCAATCCAAAGGTAAGTTCATGGGCTACAAAAGCTTTAATACATACGGTCGCGAAATTGCCGTTGCCTTCATACATCGTATTGGATTTCGGACCGAAATCCGGCGCGACGAATAAATAGCCGTTGACGGGTTGATGCCCGGAAGAATGTATATAATTGATGATTAAACCGGCTCCGGCAGAATGCCCGCCGATAAATACCGGGAGGGAAGGAAACTGCCGATGCGCTTCCTCGATCATGGTGGTGACATCGTCGTAAACTTGCTGGACGCTTGGCGCATCTCCACGCGGTCCATCGGACAAGCCGTGGCCTCTGAGGTCAGGCAGGTACGCAGCAATTCCATAATTCTGACTAAGCTGCTCCCCGATCGGCTCATACCCCGCACCGCTATTGGCCCCCGAACCGTGATAAAATAGGACCACTGCTTTCGGATGATCGGGAATATAACTTCGGTAAGCCAGGCGTAAGCGGTCGGTGGCCTCTACGTATTGAACATGATTGTCCGGCAGCCGGCTTGGGGCGTCTGTGTCCGGGCCAACTCCCTCGGACGATACATTGGAGACGACATGGCCGGAGAATCGGCAGGACGAAAGCGGGGTTACCGCAAAGGTGACAACGCCGGCCGTAACGATCATCAGTAGAACAAGAATCGTAAGCAGCAATCTCTTTATAGTCTTCATTATCCTTCCTCCTGCCCAAAGGTGATGGAATAGATCCCCCCTTTAATGAAACCAGGCTTTAGCCTCCGGGCTGTTTAATCTCCATAGGACGATGACCGGCAAAATGATTCCAAGCAAAAACCCGATGCTATGCCATGCGGCGAAATCGGCAATCCGCGTGACGATCAGAATGGTGCAAAGAACGTTCGCTGCATACCTGCTGAAGAGGGCGGGAATGTTCAGGCGATACGCAGCAAAAACCGCTGCAATTGCTGTGAGGATCATGATCACGCATAACGTTTTCTTGACGATTCCTGGGCTGCTCAACGAATATATGCCATTAATCCCATTGATTACGGCTGTGGCATAAAACAGAATTTGCACGAACGTGACGATTGGGGGCTTGGTTGATCCGATTCTCCGATGATTGGACATCAGGGCTGCTCCTCCTCTGTTTGCGATTCTTTTAGCGATAAAGATAAAAGCTGTGATTCTGCATCATTACACCAGTCCAGGACCATTTGGGCATACGCTGTTCCGTATTGCTTGAGCATAGAGGGGACTGGGAGTGACGAAACGTCCTCCGGACGATCCCATGAGCTGCCCGGCTGGATTTCCTGAATGGTTTTCAGCATCCATTCAAAGCTGTCGCGGCGTTCCCTGATCAGATTCACAATCATTTCCGGTCCTTCCCGACTGGCAAATAAAAATTTAACGAGATTCTCATCCCTGATCTGAATGGGTGCAGACGGAGCTGCCAGCCATTGACGCAGAGCGTTCCGGCCCTTATCCGTGAGATGCCACCGTTGGCGGGCTCTCGGCCCTTCGGCACCTTGCGGCGCTTCAATAAGCTGTAACGACTCAAGTACCTTCAGCTGTGGATATAGCTGCCCGTCGCTGATGCCCCAGAACATGCGGACCGACCGTTTTGCCCCCTCCGAGACACCATTGCGCTGGATACGCCGGTGCGCAAGGCCGCGTTATTCGGCTTGCATGGGGGCCATGTGAACTGTACGGACGGACGGTACGTGTACATGCGTGCCCCAGCAGGCCCAGAGAATGGACCGCTTTACAATTACACGCTCATGCCAACGCATATGCGCACACGCTTTTCGGTCGAGGAGCTGCAAAACATCGAGCTGGCGCCTCCGTTTGCATTTACCAAAGGCGTGTCCCAGATGAAAATTCCCTCGAAATCTTTGGAACGTTACCATGAATTCGGCACGATGCTGTTCGATATGGAGAAGGATCCCGGGCAGAAGCATCCGTTCCGGGATGAGGACATCGAGCAGAAAATGACCGGGTACATGCTGGAACTGATGACTGCCCACGATGCGCCGGAAGAGCAGTACGTTCGGCTTGGCTTGGAGGGACACAGACGTAAGGCGCAGTGATATTTTACAAAAACCTCATATAGCAAAAACGGCAATCTCCTCACAAACCGTGTTGGGGATTGCCGTTTGTTCACTTTAGACCTTCGCCGCTGTTCGGGTAGATCCCAGGCGCATATCGTATATTTTACCTTGTTTATCGAATGTCACACCGGATGCTCCGTCAGCTTTCCTTTATCCAGATAAAATACCCGGTCGCAATATGGGAGCACCCTGTCATCATGCGTAACCATCACCGCGCTTTTCCGCTGCTCCTTGACCTGCTTCGCAATCATGGCGACAACTTCCAACCCTCGCGAAGCATCCAGGCTTGCTGTCGGCTCATCGGCGAACAATACGGCAGGGTCATTCATCAGCGCCCTGGCAATCGCCACCCGCTGCCGTTCACCCCCGGAAAGCTTATGCGGATAAGCATTTTTCCGATGCGTCAGCCCCATTTTCTGAAGCAGTTCGTCCGCCCTCGCCGCGCAAGCCTCCTTGCTGCTCCCCGCCAGCTTAGCCACGAGCATCAGCTGCTCCTCCACCTTGAGATACGGTATCAGGTTGGCATTCTGAAAAATAAAACCCATCTTCCGCAGGCGCAGCTCTGAAAGGGCTTGTTTGTCCAGGCCGATGATAGACTTGCCATCTATCAAAACCTCTCCTCCGGTTGGCTCCAGCAGCGCCCCAGCGATCGATAAAAATGTGCTCTTACCAGAGCCCGACGGTCCCATGACGGCGACCAGTTCCCCCTCCGCCACCTTCAGGTTGAGACGGTCCAGGATCGTCCGCTGAAGTCCACCGTCTGCAAAAGTGCGTGTGATGTCGTGCATTTCCAAGCGATTGTTCATGCTGCTGCCCTCCCTATTGCATCCAATGCTTCGATGCGGGCTACCTTCCACACCGAAAACAGCGAGCCAGCCAAGGACATCGCGATAAACGCAGTGCAGGTTAGCGCCAGCATGTCTGCCCCTAACTGAAACGGCATCGTCCCGGGAAGCGCCATTTCTAACACTTTCACCAGGAAAATGCTGACTGCCAAGCTGAATACGGATAAGAGCAGTACTTGAAGCGTCACGCTTCCGGCCAGATACGCAGTGCGCGTGCCAATCGCTTTAAGGATGCCGAATTGGCTCGTTTTTTGAATCGTGATGACATAAAAGAAGACAGCCAGCACGAACGCCGAGATAACAAACAGGAACGCGATCATCATCAGAAGCGAACCCTGTTCCTCTTTGTATCCGGGAATCGCCGACACAGCATCCGCCTTCTTAATGATCTCTGTGTTCGGAACCGCACTTTGAAGCTTAGAGACCTGAACCTCCGTTGCTTTAACGGCAACCGCGTTATAAGCGGCCTGCCCTTCGGCACTGCCGGAACCTGATTGCGCAGACGATGGCGAATGAAGCCCCATCCACTCCTCCTTGCTCAAGAACACGGCCGGGGCGTGGCTGAACGACTCATTTTTGACAAAACCGGTTACGGTCCACCGGGTTCCCGAAGCTTGATCGACCAGGATGGATCCTAATTTGACGCCGTGCTCCGCCAGCTTCTCATCCACGACGACACCGTCTGTTACCTGTTTCTCCGAAGTCCCCATGGTTAGATCCGGTGCCAGCCATCCTTTGGGATTAACGGCTAACAGCGCAACGTCGATTTTTTGAATGTCACCGGAAAGAACGACGCTCGTCATTTGCACCCCCAGCGGCTCCGCATTCGATTCGCCCACGACGGACCGTGTCTGTTCGAGCTTCTCCCCACTGATTTGTGAGCGGGTAAAGCGATGATCGGATCCTTGCTCCAGTACGAAATGGGTGGCGGGCATATTTTGGATCGAGGCTGCATTATCATAGGCCAAGCCCTGGGCTAGGCCCGTGACGAACAGCACGAGAAACGAGATCAGCAGCATGATGGCTGCAATCAAAGTATACCGGGCCTTGGCGAATCTGATTTCCCGTAAAGCTAAATACATCCTGCTTCCCTCCTTTGGAATGAGTCCAGTATAGGAAGCGAATGTGAACGGCGCATGAATGGCAAATTACAACGCAGGCAGCGTAACGGTAAAGCAGGTTCCTTCGGGTGAACTGGTTACCTCGATGTGGCCTTCGTGAAGCTGCACGATCCTTTTGACAATGGCCAGTCCAAGGCCTGTGCTTCCGGAACCCCGTTCATGCGCCCGATCTGCGCGATAGAAACGGTCGAATAAGAAGGGCAAATGCTCTGCGGCAATGCCGTCACCCGTATCCCGGATTTCCACCTTGATGTCGGCATGCGTTTGTTCGGCATGAACGGTGATGGTCCTCCCCGCAGGAATGTGCTGGGCAGCGTTTCCGATCAGATTCATCCACACCTGAATAAGGAGCACGTCGTCCCCGGTTAACGTTATGGATTCGGGTATAGATATTTTCAGCAGAAGCTCTTTCTCCTCGATACGCCACTGGAGCATCTGAACCGCCTGACGAACCTGATCCCGCAGGGAAAATGTTTTCCGGTTAACAGCAACCTGTCCCTGTTCCAAGGATGAAAGCAGGAGCAGCTGCTTGCTGAGCATCGAAAGATGGCGGCTTTCCTGTTCGATGATAGATGCATAGTGGGCTGATTCCTCTGATGATAGACGGGACCCGCCAAGCAGTTTGGCAAACCCCTGAATCGACGTCAGCGGCGACTGGATTTCGTGCGAGACGTTGGATACAAACTGCTGTCTGGCCGCGTCCGTACGCTCCAGCTCCCGGCTCATGACCATAAAATGCTTGGCGAGCCTGCCGATTTCGTCCCTCCTTTTGGTCGGCAGCACGATATTGTAATTCCCCTGCGCGATACGCTTCGTTGCCTCCGACAACCGGGTTACCGGCTTAACGAGATAGCGTGTGCTGATCAGAAACAAGACGACGCTAATGGCTACCGTCAAGATCCCGACCAAAGCGAAAAAAATCCGCAGCTCCCCAAATTGCAAAATGACGTCAGGATGCATAAACAAAGCGAATTGACGGCCCCCTGACGCGACGGGTACCCCGACCGTATTACTTAACCGGTTATCGAAGAACCCGGAGATAAAAGGCTTGTTCGGGAATTGGGCTACCCCGTGATAGATGTCTCCCTGCAGAACCCCCGATATGGTACTTTCACTCAAGTCCATTTTGCGAAAACTCCGGCCGTAATAGCGGTCATCCTTGTCCCCGTCCGTTAAATAAATCTGATATCCAAGCGCTGCCGCATTCTGCAGGTAGGCATCGACATCCGCAGGCTCCTTCTCCAAAAACCGCTTCATTTGGCTGGCGATTCCGACGAGCTTCTCGTCGTTGAACGGTTTGAGCTTGACATGGTAATACATATTGGAAGCCAAAAAGCCGAGCGTGCTGCTGACAACAATCACAATGAGGGTGATAAGAAACACACGCGAGTACAGCGATTTCATCGTTTGGGCACCTCTAATTTGTACCCGATGCCCCTTACCGTTTGAATGGAGAAATCGTCTGTATAGTCCGCAAACCGCTGACGAAGCCGCTTGATATGGACATCGACCGTTCGGTCATCCCCCTCATAATCAGCACCCCATACCAGCCGGATCAGTTCGTCCCGCGAAAACAGCCTCCCCGGATATTGGGCAAGCTGAGAGAGCAGCTCAAATTCCTTCATCGGCAGCAAAAAGACGCTCTGTCCATCGGTCACTTCCACGTTGTTCCGGTCGATCACGATTCGGTTCAAATAAAGCGTATCGCTAGAGGTGCGCTGATAGCGGCGGAACAGTGCCTTGACGCGAAATACCAATTCCTCCGGTTCAAACGGCTTGGTCAGGTAATCATCTGTTCCCCGGGAGTAAGCCTCTTCCTTGTCGGTTAGCTGGTCTTTTGCCGTAAGCATAACGATGGGAATATCGTAATTTTCCCGAATATATTCGCACAGCTCGTACCCGTCCATATACGGCATCATGATATCCACGACGGCGAGATCAATGTCATGCCTGTCCATCATTTTGGCTGCTTCCATACCGTTCTCGGCTTCATAGACTTGATAGCCCTCTCTCGTCATGACGAACCTCAGCAATTCACGGATATGGCTGTCATCGTCCACAATCAGCAGTTGTCTCATCGAAACTCCCCCACTTCATACAACATTCGTAACGATCAATATATCAAAAGGAGATGAACGGCATATGAACAAACCAATACAAAACCGCACCTCCCTATGAATCCTCATCATTTTTGCCCATCACTCATAAGAAAGCAGCCATGATGGTAATAATAATCCTCTATTTTTTTAGAATACACAACATCATGGATTTTCATTTTGAGCAAACTAACGGGGATTTGACAATAAGCGG
>Ga0224733_1151_pt1 | contig 12448 bp, 13 predicted proteins | sample IA12soil_GW_FP2_FD_161642 | JGI IMG/M metagenome (GOLD analysis project Ga0224733, IMG submission 161642) | Enriched cells from agricultural soil in Iowa, United States - IA12soil_GW_FP2(-) | ecosystem: Environmental > Terrestrial > Soil > Agricultural land | place: USA: Iowa | collected 2017-05-08
TATTATGCAGCAGTTTATTACTGGTGGCCTGCAACAATAATGCACCAACGACAAAAATAGCGGTTAGTGATGGTGAACGTGCGGCAACTGCCAGCACGATAGAATCCAACCGTCAGGTTGCTAGTGAGCTGAAATAGGCCGACCAGCAGGACTTTGAAGATGCGCGTCGCGGCCTGATTGCCAGTGTAAAAGATCTACAGATACCTTCTGCAGCTGATCCCACCAAAAATGTTTGGGACATGGTCGCCTATGATTTTATTCAAGGTGAGGCTCCCGACACTGTCAATCCTAGCCTGTGGCGTCAGGCTAAGCTTAATAACATTCAAGGCCTGTTTGAAGTTACACCTGGCATCTATCAGCTACGTGGTTTTGATCTCTCTAACATGACGCTAATTAAAGGCGATAGTGGCTGGATTGTCGTCGATGCGATGACTTCAAAAGAAACCGCCCGTTACGCTTTTGATTTTGCTATGAAGCATTTGGCTAAGCGTTATCCGGATACCACCAACATCAGTGCCATTATCTTTACTCACAGTCACATTGACCACTTTGGTGGGGTTTTAGGCATTATCAGTCAGGAAGAGATTGCCAAGAAAAATATTCCAATCATTGCTCCTGGTGGCTTCATGGAAGAAGCAACCAGTGAAAATATTCTTGCGGGTACAGCGATGAGCCGTCGTGCCGTTTATATGTACGGTAAGGATTTAGCACGTAATGAATTCGGTCATGTTGATACGGGTTTAGGTAAGGGTCCAGCCTTTGGCCAATTCAGTATTGCTAAGCCGACGCAGTTAGTCAGCGCTACCCCAACTGACTTAAAGATAGATGGTGTAGATTTCGAATTTCAATATACCCCAGAGGCTGAAGCGCCAGCAGAACTGACCTTTTATTTACCAAAGTACAAGGCTTTTGGTGGTGCAGAGTTGGTCTCACGTAATATGCATAACCTCTATACTTTACGCGGCGCAAAAGTTCGTGATGCGCTGAAATGGAGTAGCTATATTGAAGAGGCGCGTAACTTATTTGCTGATGCCGATATTTATTTTGCTAGTCATCATTGGCCTATGTGGGGTCAAGAGAGAATTCAGACCTTTTTAACTCAACAGCGTGATACTTATAAGTTTATTCATGACCAAAGCGTACGTCGGATAAATAAAGGCATGACGCCGGGCGAAATTGCAGAAGACATCAAGTTGCCGCCCAGTTTATCTAAAGTATTCTCCAATCGTGAATACTACGGCACAGTTAAGCACAATGCCCGAGCTGTTTATCAGAACTATTTAGGTTGGTATGATGCCAATCCCGCCCATTTAGATCCCTTACCTGATGCGCAACGTGCAACCGCTTATGTTGCCATGGTTGGTAGTGAGAAAATGCTGTCACAGTCGCAAATGGCGTTTAATAAAGGCGATTATCGCTGGAGTGCTGAGCTACTAAATCATTTGGTATTTGCTGAACCTAGTAACACTGCTGCACGAAAATTGCTAGCCAGCACCTACGATCAGTTAGGGTATCAAGCTGAATCTGGTCCATGGCGCGATGTTTATTTGACAGCAGCATTAGAGTTACGCCAAGGCACACCGAATGCAGGCATTGATATGGCCTCTTTAAAAGATGTGTTCTTGCAAACACCAGTATCGAACTTTTTCGATACCATGTCTGTCCGACTAAAATCTGAGGACGCAGCTGATAAAGACTGGCGTATTAAGATCAACTTTACCGATTTAGATGAAAGCTATCTACTGTGGGTTGAAAACGCTGTTCTTCATCATAGGTTGTTAGATAATAAGACACCATCAAAACAAGAGGTTAACGCCACACTAAGCCTGCCACATCCTTTATTTATTGATATGCTAATTGGTGAAGCGGGTATCAAAAAAATACTGTTATCCGATGAGTTAACTATTGATGGCAGTAAGATAGACTTATTGCGATTCCTAAGTCTGTTTGAGAAGCCACCAACCTCTTTTGGTGTGGTATTGCCAGATTAGAAAGCCTTATACAAACTAATGAACAAACTGATAATGACTAATTTTTCATTTATCCAGCTTAATAACAGAAGAGTCGAGCTGCACATGAACTTGTGATGTCAGATAAAGGAGTGAGCTGTGCTGTGAATCCAGCATAGCTCACTCCTTTATCTAATAACTCTGTTCTAATTTGAACTTAGGCATGTTCAAAAGACCTTTTTATTTGAATATTACTAAAGACTGTAGCGATGTAGCCATTAATACTACATCTGGCAGTAATTCAAGAATCCTCTGCTTGGTACGTAAAACCTTTAAGTTTGTTGTGATTATTCACAGTACCTCGAGTCTTGCCGATAAGCATTGAAAAGTCTTTTTGACTGAAATAATTTATTGGCGACTCATCTTCATTGCCAAATATTTCGTTCCAAATAGCACTACTATATTTGCTTTTAGCCTGTGATAACTCTCTAATTTCTGAATACATGACACCTGGTTTTGAAAGTGAAAGAATAGAAATCGCCCTAATATAATCCATATATATAAAGTCTATTACGTCTTGGTCAAACTTATCTTGAATTCTTTTTTTTACTCTCTTTACCTGTTCATCAGTTTTATTCTTTGTATCATGGCCTTGAGATGTTGTATAACTTAGAATCACAGTATTTTCATTAGAAATGTCATTTAGATCAAATATAGGAGAAAAACAGCCCCCGATGATTTCGTATGAACCGTCTTTAAATATGACAGAAATATTATGGATAGGTATCTCAACTCTGCTGCCAAAATAGTTGGATAAGTTTTTCAGGTAAGTACTCTTATCACTACTAATATAGGCTTCCATCAGTACTTGATAAAGCCTTCTGGCTAAAGGATGAAATTTTACAGTAGAGCTGCTATTTAAACTAATTGTTTTGGCAGATAGCTTCATAATATTGGTCCTTGATTAGACTTGATTCTCTTTCCTATCATAATGAATACATAGTGAACCGTCCCGGGATTGTCGGAGACCTAAAACTCTGAGACAATACTCTTATGAAAAGCAAACAATACAGGGCAGAAGTTAAGACACGAGCCATCGAGTTACTAATTGAATCACAAAAAGGTTATCCCTCAATGTGGGCGGCCATCCAAGCCATCGCACCTAAATTCGGGTGTACCCCTGAAACCCTACGCTCATGGCATCAAAAGCACCTAGCTAAGCAAAATCCTGTGACTATAAGCACTGAGAGCCAAGCGGCTCGTATCGCTGAACTTGAGCGAGAAATCAGAGAACTCAAACAAGCGAACGAAATTATTCGAAAGGCAGCCGCTTTTTTCGCCCAGGCGGAGCTCGGCCGCCCACACAAGTGATGGTCAAATTCATCGACGATGAAAAAGAAAAATATGGGGTCGAGCCGATTTGTAGAATACTGCCAATCGCCCCATCCACCTACTATCGCATCAAAGATGAGCAGGATAACCCAGAGAAGCAATGCCGACGTAAACAAAGCGACAAGCACCTCATGGCACAAATCAAACAGATTTGGCAAGCCAGTGGCTGTCGCTATGGCATTCGTAAAGTTTGGCACAAGCTTAAGCAAGATGGCATGCCAAAGCTTGGTCGCTGTACCGTTGAACGCCTGATGAAACAGCTTGGCATACAAGGCGTATGGCGAGGCAAAGGCAAAATCACCACCAAACAGCGTGATGACCAAGACAAGCCGAATGACCTTGTTAAACGCAACTTTACTGCAGATAGCCCAAACAAGAAAAGACTCTTGCGGAGCAGTGCTCCTCAGGTCGCTGACTTTACCTATATCAAGACTAAAACAGGCTAGGTTTACACCGCCTTTGTCATTGATGTGTTTAAACGGGTCATCGTCGGTTGGAAAGTATCCAATCGCATGGATACCCAACTGGTACTTGATGCGTTAAATCAAGCACTGGATGCTAGGCATAGACCAAAAAATGTGATTCACCATAGCGATAAGGGTAGCCAGTATCTATCCATCAAATACAGTGAACGGCTCAAACAGCCAGGGCTTGCCGCATCTGTTGGTACGACTGGTGATTTCACTTCGGGCATAGCCCTACGTCTTGCACTCGGGCAAAGCAGTGCTTCGCTATTCCTCGCTCAGACAATGCTTTAGCCGAAAGCGTGAATGGGCTATATAAAACGGAGGTGATTGACTATTTTAAACCTGAATGGAATGGTGTGAATGATGTTGCATTGGCGACCCTTGATTGGGTACACTGGTACAACCATGAACGATTGCATTCTACCAATGGATATGTATCGCCTGAACGAGGATTAGCGAAGCACTGCTTTGCCCGAGTGCAAGACGGAGAGCTATGCTCGTAGTGGACGCGGAAAATATCTACTATTGTTCATTAATTCCGTCAGGCTATGCTGCCTGACTCAAGCAAACCTGTCTCCGATAAAACCAGGACGGTTCAATTTGTCTGAATAACAATGATTGAATATATTAAACTTTAGAAATTTTGCTAAATGTTTTTTACCCATATTTCACCTATCTGAAATTATGTTAAACAATACGCCCGTGATTTGTAGTAGCTTTTAAAACCAAAAAGAGTAATATGCCTATCAAAGCGGTATTACTCTTGATTTGCTAATAGTGTTAAGACTGCCACAGCTAAGCATGTTGCAACATATTCTCAGGAAATTTACGGACAAAGGTATTACGCACCTCATCGTAAAGAATATCATGCAATTGAGATAAATCAGATTGACTGGAAAACCCATCTAAACGAACCAACTCACGCTCTACCCAGACGCGTAGCGCCATAAAATTATCCAACCCCTGAGGCACCGTTAAAAAATAAGCAAGCCTTGTTCCCTCATTCACCTCAAACTCTAAGATAAGCTTATTGGCAATTAAATTTGCCTGCTCACGAATTAGCGCATTTCTTTTTTGCTTAAACAATAGCTGCTGTAACACCATTTTTTTCATTACTGTCTCCATACCTCATTGGCATATTAACTATCTATTGAAATAATTGAATATGGCAACTACAATTTTTATGAGATAATACCTACTCCCTTTAGAATAAATATTCGCCAACAAATACTTTGTAGTTACCAGTAAGTACATGCTATCGTAAAAAGTAGTTGCTGGCAAATACTTTTTACTTACCAGTAAGGAAATTTTGTGATCTTATGTAATTTACCTGTGCTGTTAGCTGAACGACGTATGAAAGTTGCTGATCTGATAAGAGCAACTGATATCAGTAAATCAACCTTACATCGCCTCTATAATGGCGATACCACCCGTATTGAATTTGATACGTTGAGTAAGTTATGTGAGGCGCTGGGAGTTGAAGCTGGCGATATCCTTAAATATGCGCCTGATGATGACAATGCCAACAAAGCTTAAGGAGTAATATTTAAATTAGTATTGCGTGAACTGTAAGTGTAATTGACTAGTTAGTTGGCTGATATACGGAAAAATTTCGTGTTCACTGAATTTTCGAATAATTCGATGCACTATCTTTCACAAGTATTTGATTTTTAGTTATTTTATTTTAAAGCAATTATACGATTTTCTTAGCATAACGGAAAAATTCCGTGCTAGGGTATTTAGTCGATTTTGCTTAATACAATGGGCGGTGTTAAATACCATTTACCCTTAAAAAGCTCTATTCAAAGTATACGTTATTATTGGTTAGAGTTAATGCTAGTCTGACTATTCATCAATTTCACCAAATCATCATCTGCAAAAAAATAAGCTGGTGATACCTGTAGCACTTGGGCAATTCGTTCAAGTGTTAATAAATCCGGTAAGTGCACCCCTTTTTCATAACGATTGATACGCGTGCTGGCTACAAATTCGTCCAAACCAATTAAAATGCCTAATTTTTCTTGTGTCAGTTGTTTTGCTTTTCTAGCTTCTTTAAATCGCTTTGAAAATAATTGTTGTAAACCCATAACTTTATCCCACCACTAAAGCTACGAATTTCGTATATTTGCGTTGATTTTTTACTACGAATAACGTAGTATTTTTTAAAATACTCGTTTATCCGGCATCCGTTGACAAAATGCGATTGTCAATCATCAAAGATTGCGCCAATTTTTAGGATTATCATGACCATCCAATTAATTCCTGCCTTCGATAATAATCCGCCTAAGTTTCATCGACTACCTAAACCTGGTAAAGGTTTTAAACGCTACGTTAAAGTTATGGGCATTATTAGTTTAATTTTAGCTTTTATTAATGGGTTAAGTGTCCCAAGTCATTTTTTCACTGCCTTTATGAAAGGGTTGGGTATTATGCTACTGCTCCAGCTTCCTGTCATATGGGTGGTTGCCACCATTTTTAAGGCCAGAGTGGCAGCTACCAATGGCTTAGTGGTCACAACCAATCTACCAATCCATGAGTATTATAAACAAGCTTTTATTCAGCAAGGCTATCAAGTCGATTTTGAAAGTGAAGGCGTTGTGATCGACGCTGCGCGTCGCAAAATAGGTTTTACCCAATCCACCACGGGCATTGATCCAAAAACCCGACTGGTAAACAATATGCTTGTCTGTGATTTTCATGATGTACAGCGTTGGTACGTCTCAAATATCCAGCATAAAACCAAGTTCTCTGGCGGTGTTTCTGCTGCTCATAATAGTGCCACTGGGATTACCACGGTTTATCAATCACCTGGGTATGAGCGCGTCGATTTATCTTCGTTTCGTATTGTGGTTGAAATCAATTACCCACCCTTTCCAATACAGGACTTTCGCGCTAAAAATCAATTTGATGCGGATCAATGGGTTGCAAGATTATCGAGTTTGATTAATAATTAATAAGATTAAACAATTTTTTACTATTAAACACCATTTGAGGTCGCTATGAAGGCTTTTTTACCCACTGCCCTATTTATCAACCTATCTGTAGCTACTTTGATGCTAGTGGGCTTAACTAGCGCTGCCAACGCCGCTCAGAAGGTGCAAGGCTTTAGTGTAGAGAATTGTCGACCGCTGAATGATAAAGCCATTATGATAGATTTCTGCAGTCCACAAGCCATCGGGCTGTATAAACAGCAGTTGTCTAAGCCGATTAACTTTAATCGTAATTATGTATTATTTCCCATTGATGTACCTAAGTCAGTTAAAGGCTGGGGGAAAGTCACAAATTATGCCGCATTAAATCCTAAAACCAAGCAAGTGATTCCTATGAGTTTTGCTTTCTTCGCTGATCAAGGGTATGCCAGACTAAATTTTTCTAAAAATGCTAATAAGGTGTGTACGATGGATCATAACACCGCATTAATGGGCGATGGCGAGAATGCAGGCACCTATACCCCTGCGTCAGATGGCAATGTTAATTATTGTGTGGCGATGATTGATAATCAGTTTTTCTCCACCACGGTTGATTTTATGCCTTAAGCTATTTGTAACTATAAACAATATTAAGGTGATGATTTCTTAATTTATTTATGCTTGGTGTTTTAAGCCTGGTTTTAATAAACGGATTTTGTAGAAGGAAATTCTACTATGAATATAAAAATTGCAGTTTGCGTAGCTAGTTTATTTTTATCATCACTGAGCATAGCAAAGACATATGATTGGACGCCTTATCTAAAAGGGATACAAGATAACTGCGAAACCCCTGATTTAGATAAGTCAATTCCCACGAATCTAAAACCCTCTGTGATTAAAATGGAAAACCATCGTAAACTTGATGATGGGACATATGTGGGTAAAAAGGTATTTACGTTAAAAAATGCGATTTTATTTGGTTATCCTTTGACCAAAATATTAATGGATTCTAATGGGTATCAAGGTGAAACGCTGTTTTACTTCGCTGATACTAAATTTATGGCTCTTCGTAATCAATTCTATGCTGATACCAATAAAGGCAAATTATACGCCTCTGAAAAACGTAAAATCCTAGATCCTGATAGTATTGCTGGTGAACACTCCGCCAATGGCATTGGCTATAGCAGTGGAAGCGTAGGGCTTAATTTTAATGAAAAAACTAAGAGCATATCTTGTGGTTGGTCGGCAGGCTAAATTTTTTATAAAAAAATCATAAAGCTTTAATTCAAACACCTTTCTCAATTGGAAGATAAAACCATGAAAAAATTACGTACAATGACAGGGTTGATTTTAAGTTGTTTATCAATACCAAGTTTTGCGGACTGTGTTTCAAGCATTGATAACGATTATTTGGACAGAAAAATGCAATTTGCGACTGGTTATGAAGCAGCAATCATCCTAAATTGTAAGAAACCAACTCGGGCTTATGATAAAGCTGTGTGTAGCAATTCAAAATTAAAATCACTAGATGCGGTATCTGTTCAGAGTATAGTTGCAGATTTAGCGAATCAACAAAAATGGGACTTAGACGATGACCAAATTAAGTCTTACGCACAAAAGGAGTATCAATATCGCTATAAAAAAGCAGGCAAAACCCCAGAAAGTATTTGTAAGTTCTTATTAAAAGAACTTAAAGAAACGCAAGGTGGTTAGATTATTAACTTTGGTCACTTTAATTCAATAAATGCGAGGTTTTTCCTGAAAGTGCGTAACTGCTTATAATCCTCCTGACAGTAAAATAGGCAATGACAGATAAACCAACTAGTCACCCAAATCAAAAGCATGGACGAGTTCAAAGCCAACTTAAAATATTTAAACAAATAAAGCTATTTAAGCAATATTTCCTAATAATGAAGTTCAAGTATATGTGATTTATCAAACCTGCAGTAGCATTCACTATGTCGGAAGTCGTGACCAGAAAGTCTTTATACGGTGCTTAAAGCCTGTCTATAATGCAGTGAATAAGGACTAGGCTGAACTGGCTTTAGATAAAATTGATAGAATATGGGGCATTAAATACACTGCTGTGATTGCTTCTTAGCGAGACAAATGGCATTTGCTAAGTGCCTATTTTAAATACCCTGCGGTAGTCAGAAAAACCACTTATACCATCAATACTATTGCATCATTAAATGCTAGTTTAGGAAAAGTTAGAGATCGCCAAATTGAAACGATCTCTATAAATCATACAACTTAGGATAATTATCTCGGTTTTGGTCGAGATGGTATGACTACTTTTTCAGGCTCTTTTTTAGCTAGACCTTGATTTTTATCAGAGAGTGGAATTTCAGGTTTCGGTTGAAGTTTAGGCTGTTTCAATGCTAATTTATCAACCTCTAGGTCAGGCACTAATTCATTTTCTAATCGGTGATTTAAAACTGAATTTGGTTCCACATTAAGCGTTTTATTACTATCTAGCTGATTTTTTGCTTGCTCTTTTAACGCTTTTTGCTGTTTTTCTAATTCAATGGCTTTTTTCTTTAGTTCATATTTTTCAATAATTGATTCAAGCGTTCGATTAATTTCTCCTGCTTGGTCACTGTAGCAACTAAGCTTGCTATTTGTTGCTGTTGTTCGTCGTTTGCTGTCTTGAATTCTTGATTCGACGAGATTAGCGTTTGAGTAAGCTTCGTCAGTTCTTCGTTTTGCTTGGTCAGTAGCTGATTCTGCTCGTCTAACTTTGAAATAATTGCGTTTTCTCCCTCCGATAATCCCTCCAATTCTTTGGTAAAAAGCGTAGAGAGGTTGGTAAATTTGGTGTGTAATTCGCTGTACAGTTTCTCTGAGCGTTTCAGAAATAATTTGTAGAGCTGAGCGTCGTTTTGGTTGTTCATTTATTTGCCTTTTTGTAGTTGCTTGAATGTTATTATTAAATTGATCACGATGATCACCATCAAGATTAGTAAACAAATTGACTTGATTGCGTTGTTTTGAAAGCCTACTGTCACCCCCAGGATAAGTGTGATTATCAAAGTAGTATTGGAAAGTGAAAGTACTAAAACCAACTGATTTAATGACGATTTTTGGCGCAAAGTTGACGAATTTTGCTGTGCTAGAGTCTTGATTAAATCGGTATATTGTTGATTGCTTTGGTGGGTTAAATGGTTCTCTAATTGGCTTATTTTTGTCTGAGTATTCATCTCGAGCTGTTGATAAGATTGGATCATTGTCTGCTCGAGCTGTGCTTGTTGCGTCAGTAGCCTTTGTATTTCGATTATTATTTCGCTCTGCTCGTTTAAGGAAGGGTTTTTGTTTAGGTTTATCATTTCCAGATGATTCAGTTTCTGAAATAATAGCTCGAATTGGCTCACCAATTTGTTGCAGTTGTTGATCATCAATTGAGCTTGTTGCATATGATTCTCTGAAGCGTTTGCGAAGTCGTTCAGCACGTTTTGTAAGTTCTGTTTCATATGTTCTTCTCGCTCGCTTAGCTCGTTCTCTTTTTGCGTAATATTCATTTCGCGGATCTGCATCTCGTTGTGCTTGATGCTCTGAAATAAATCGTTCGCGTTCAAACTCTTTTTCATAAATAAATCCTTTTAAAGGAATACTATTGGCAGCCGTCTCGTCATACGGATTTTTGATATTAATCTGATTACGGTCACGCTTTAGCGGCACAATCTCTAAGCCTAAATTTTTAATTGCTTGTTTAATTTGCTCATGATTTAAAATGCTACCATCGGTAATTTTTTGCTGTAAATGCTCAGAAATCTGTTGCTGCAATACGCGATTAGTAAGCGGTTGTTTTCGATCAATCACGAAGGCTTGTCGTCGTTTTGGGTCATTTGGATCACTCAATCCATATCTAAAATTTGTCCAGTCCTTCCAAGCGTCAATACGTTTATTATCAATATTTGTGTAATACACCGTCAGTGCATTACCTGAGATTAAATCAACGTTAGCATAGACAAAGTTGAGTTCTAAGCGCACCTTTTTTGTAGTTGGATCAACTTTATCGGTGTGTCGCACCCAGTAGCCAGAAAAGTGATTTTTAGACATTTCTGGAAATAATGCATTTTCAAATGATTGCATGATTTCATGCTGTTCTTCTTCTGTCATCTTCGCAGATTCTTCACTGTCAAATGATAAACAGCCTGCTGTATAAATTTGTCCTTGTGATTCATAACTATTTATCACTTCCGTTGTAATGTCAGCATTACCCCGCAGTAAAACGGCAGTACCATTCGCTACTCTTTCTGGGCTTAATAAGTAATTTTTAGCCCCATCTCCACCCAGTGAATGATGCTTTTTAACATGACCTCGATCGAAGAATTTAACTAACATAGCTGGTTATTATTTTGATTAGTAGTGGGATTTTTTGATGCGATTAATTGATGGCTAATTTGCTGTGCTTCACCATAAATTTTATAAAGTAGTTCGTTCATTTCTTGCACATCAACAATCAATTGTAAGTAGTCCACAGTGACAAAACGTTGCTGATCGATATGTAGCAAATGCACCAACTGATTTAAGTTATTACAAGCCCCCGCAAATAATCGAATAAACTGTTTATCCAATCTTGCCGGAGTACTTTTGAGGACGGGATCTTCGAGCGATAAAGCATACTCTCGCATATAAGCGGCAACTGTCATCCCACGTTTTTTTGCTTTATTTTTTAAGTGATAAAGCTCACTATCACTTAAACGGATTTTGATCGACTGGGGTCTAATACGGCTAATTTTGTTAAATGTTAAGGTTTTATAATTAAGCTGTTTACCTGTGTCATCAGTAGGCAAATGATAAGGTTTTGGGACGTTTAATAATTTAATTAAACGGTTTTTTATCACAAACGTTTTGGCTTTTTTGAGTCGATATTTTCTTGCCGGAATAAAGACTAAGCTACTAAGCTGCGTCCCTCGATAGCTCGGATAAAAACTTGGTACTTTGAAAGCAAGCGGGATAGATTGGCGTCGGCGTTTTGTCATCATCGTAAAACTTTTAATGGTTTTTCTGCCTTTTTCCGCGAGGCTTTTATCGCGCAAAAAGGTACGGCCGAGTCAATTTGCGTAGCAAATTGACTCGGAAGGGGGTTGAGGGGGTTTACCCATCACAAGAAATGACGAATACGAAACGAAGTGGGGGTATTTGTCTTTGCTTGCTTTTTTATCATTTTTAGCCCTTTTTTCTACTATACCTATTTTTATCCTGTTACACAACCCGCTAAATTTATAAACTAATGTAAGTAAAATTTGCTGTATACCTACTTTTCTATAGCAAATTTAATGATTTTTATTAACGCTATGCTATGCTAGAGTTTTCTCAGCAATTTTCCAGAAGGCGTTATGAGTTATTTAAAACAGACAGAAATTTTAAAAATAGTCAGAGCCTGTGGTAGTTTAAAATCGCAAGCAGCTGCCAATGTTTTTAAAGCCATCGATGATGGGAACTTTGTATCTAAAAATATGATTAATTGTTCAATAAATCATTTTTTAGATCTACCCAATCATGCAAATTCTATACTTTATCCTAATGTTGATTTAAACAATGAATCTTTATTAAAACTTCAGGGAAATTTAAATAGTTACCGCGCACAAAAGCTTTATAAATTATTTTTTAATCGAGAAATTGATAAAAAGAAATTACTGGTTTTAAGCAAACCTAAAAACTATCACTATGAGCTCACAGTTAAAGAAGTCGTTGAGTATTTCACTCAAAATCTTGTGACTTTTAA